>OODB01000261.1_pt1 | contig 56224 bp, 46 predicted proteins | sample 1671721 | NCBI WGS metagenome assembly OODB01 (sample SAMN06348185, study PRJEB24527) | human gut metagenome | biome: human gut; feature: ankylosing spondylitis patient; material: feces | host: Homo sapiens | place: China | collected 2015-10
CAGGATCAAACTCTTTATAAATGATATTTATCACTTAAAAGTGTTAAATCTTGTTTCGCTCAGCACGCAATCGCTTGCGTCCTGTGTGAATTACTTTGTTTGGAATTGTTTAACGTGTTTTTCCAACACGAAAATAGGTTCCGTTACAAGTTTTTCGATATTGTTCAATTTTCAAGGTCCTGTGCGCTTCAGCCTTGCGGCTGACGACTTGATTATTTTACCACAGATGTGATTTTTTGTCAAGCACTTTTTTCGGAAGCTTTTCGATCTTTTCGAACTTGTGGCTCGTTTTTCAACGTATCCATATTGGTTCTTTCGCTTTGCTTCTGCCGCTTTCAGAAGTCATTCTTTCCGGCGGCCCTTGGCGCTCAAGTATAATACCATATCCCCGCCCTTCTGTCAACACTTTTTTGCATCTTTTTTGAGTTTTTTCTATATTTCGCAAAAGGAGTGCTTCCGGGCAGGTTTTGAACCCCTCCGAAATGGCCACGGCCATTTCGTCTCCCCTTTGCCAAGGGGAGAGCCCTTGCAGTTTCCGGGGCAGTGTTATATTATATAATTACATTATAGAGCGGAGGAGGCCCCGACCATGATCCTTACGGTCAACATCGGCAACACACACATCACGATTGCCGGCTACGAACACGACAGCCTGCAGTTCAGCGGACGGCTGCATTCCAGCCCATCCGCAACGGTGGACGAATACGCCATGAACCTGCTGAATCTGCTCTCCTTATATCAGGTTGCCCCCGAGCGGATCGAGGGCGGCATTCTGGGCAGTGTGGTGCCTGCGCTGACAGGCCGGGTATTGGGTGCACTGCGGATGTTCTGCTCTGCCCGCTTCCTGACCGTTGGCCCCGGCCTGAAAAGCGGCATCAAGCTGCGGCTGGACAATCCGGCCCAGCTGGGCGCAGAGCTGCTATGCGGTGCTGTGGCCGCACTGGAGGAGGGTCCCGGACCGCTGGCGGTCATCTCGGCAGATACCGCCATCTCCATTATGGCAGTCAACGGCAAACAGGAGCTGGTGGGCGGTGTCATCCTGCCCGGGCCGCAGCTCTCCCTTTCCGCGCTGGTGCAAAAAACCGCCCAGCTGCCCCAGATCGACCTCTCCGCTCCAGCTTCCTCCTCGATCTTGGGCAAGAACACCTCTGCCTGCTTACAGAACGGTTTTGTGCTGGGCACCGCCGGGCTGCTGGATGGGCTGGCCGAGCGCTTTCAGGCAGAGCTTGGCCCGGATATCCGCTTTTATGCCACCGGCAACCTGCCCCGCACCATCCGGGAGGCCTGCCGCACGCCCATTCAGTACAGGGAGTATCTGATCACGGACGGACTTTACCGCATCTGGCAGAAAAATCGGAAAGGGTAATATCAAAATCAAAAGGAGTCCTACACCATGAATTCCAAACTCGTATCTCTGTTCTGCTGTCTAATCATGCTCGTGAGCTTTTCCGGCTGTACCAAGGTCACACAGCTTGTAAAAGACAATCAACCAACCAAAGCAGACCTACTCGCAGAAATCAACGAAGAACACCGCCGCTGGGAGGGTGGTTCCTCTGACCCAACTCCCTATCTGCGGCATTACGATGACCCCGCCGATGCCCAGAAATCAACCGATTATCTCACCGACACCTACAGCGAATACGATGCCGCCAAAGAATTAAGTCTGGAAGAAGCCGAAGAAGATGTGAACTATCTCTTCGATGCCTTCTATTATGATTTTGCTTTCTATGACTATTTTGGCGGGCACACTGTATTCGATCAGGCAAAAGCAGAGATTTTACAAGAGCTTCAAGCAAAAGACAGCCTGACCTGCAAAGACTTACAGGAGATTTTGGTGAAACACCTTACCTTTATCAAGGACGGCCATTTCAATATCAATCAGAATTTCCCTGCGGAAAAGGATATCCCCTTCTTTTTCCGGCAGGTGACGTTCGTTAAAACCGACAGCGGATATCAGGATTCCAAAGGTAAGACAGTCGTATCGGTAGACGGCCATCCAGACTTGGATGCACTGTTCAAACGCTCCATTTCCAAAGAAGGATATCTTGTGTATTATCCTGTGCTGCTGAAAGAAGCAAAATTTGATGGAACCGAGTGGGATAAGCATGTGTGCGACGAGCAATTGACCGTGCACTATGCCGATGGCAGTACGGATGTATTGACGGCAGACACTTGGAGCCAGTATTACAAAGATCTCCCCAAAGGGCAGAATACCGACTTGCGCCAGACCGACGGGATTCCGGTGTTCCAGTTCAACCATTTTGACCCGTCCTTCCTGGAGGAGACCAATGCCGCAGCAGCGCAGATGAGCAATGCGGAGATCTCCATGCTGGACCTGCGCTCCAATGTCGGGGGCTACGAGGAAGTTGCGCATCAGTGGTTCAACCGATACAGCCACCAACGGGTATTTGGCACTGGAGTTCGTTATTCCGTTCTTCCAGCTTCTCTTGTCGCTTCACCTTCCACCTCAAAAACGCCCCGCGCAAGCAATGACAACATTCTGATCCTTCTAAGCGGAAAGTGCTCTGCATCTTGTGCGGAGATCACACTGGATCTTTCCTATAATTTAGACAACAGCCTGATTATTGGAGAGAACACAAATGGAAGTATGATCAGTAACAGCGGCCATATCGAATTGCCCAACAGCAAGTGTTCGGTGGATATGACTTTCTCCACGGTCTATCTGACCCCGGATGGTTCCGATTATTTTGAAGAACTTCGGGGATTCTTCCCGGATATCTGGGTTCCGGCCAAAGAAGCCGAGACGCTGGCGGCAAAACTTATGGAGAATCTAAAGTAAAACTCTGGCCCGCACGGCCACAAAGAAAAATCCCCGGCACACTTTTGTGTACCGGGGATTTTATTAACACATGCGACCGGGAGGATTCGAACCTCTGGCCTTCCGGGTCGGAGCCGAACGCTCTATCCAGCTGAGCTACGATCGCACATTACTGGCAAACCAGTGTAATGTAGTATAGCACAGCCGGAGGCAAAAATCAAGCCGTCTGGCGGCTCTGTATCCGGATTCCGTGCCCGATCCCGCGCCAGCAAGTCACTGACGCATTCTGTTCTTCCTTTTTGAAAGATTCATCTTGCAAAAGTGTGCGCATCTCCTATAATAGGTGTTGTGCCCCGGTGTGCGCGGGCACGGTTTAGGACTGGAAAAGGAAAAAAGAGAACATGAAATCTAGCACAAGATCCCTGACAGAAGGCCCGCTGGCAAAGCAGATCCTTCTGGTCAGCCTGCCTCTGGCATTATCCAACCTGCTGCAGGTCTTATTCAACATGTCGGACGTGGCGGTGGTGGGACGGTTTGCGGGCTCCACAGCGCTGGGCGCGGTGGGCTCCACCAGCATCTTTGTCACGCTGTTCACCGGCTTTCTCATCGGCTTGGGCAACGGCATCAACGTACTGGTGGCCCGCTTCTACGGAGCCAGACACCCGAACGATGTCCACGACACCGTCCACTCGGCCCTGATCGTCAGCCTGATCGCAGGCGTGATCCTGCTGGTTGTGGGCCTGCTGGGCTCCCCTGCCATGCTGCGGCTGCTGAACACCAAGGAGGACCTGCTGCCGGGTGCGATCCTCTACCTGCGGGTGTATTTCCTGGGTATGCCGGCACTGGCTCTGTACAATTTCGGCAACGCCGTGTTCAGCGCCATCGGTGAGACCAAAAAACCGCTGTACATCCTGAGCTTTGCCGGTGTGCTAAATATCCTTCTGAACCTGTTCTTTGTCATCGTCTGCAACCTGGATGTGGCAGGCGTGGCGCTGGCCAGTGCCATTTCCCAGTGTGTTTCTGCCGGGCTCATCCTCCACGCCCTGACTAGGGTGCAGGACTGCTACGCCCTCCATTTCAAGGAAGCAAAGCTCGACCCCGCCATGACCAAAAGCATTCTGGCGCTGGGCCTGCCTGCCGGGTTCCAGAACGCCATTTTCGCCATCGCCAACCTGTTCATCCAGGCCGGTGTCAACTCCTTTGATTCCCTCATGGTCAAGGGCAACAGCGCCGCCGCAAACGCCGACCCGCTCATCTACGACTGCATGGCCGCCTTCTACATGGCCTGTGCCAGCTTTATGAGCCAGAACTACGGCGCAGGCAAGCCCGACCGTGTCAAGAAAAGCTACTTCATCTCGCTGGCCTATTCCTTCGGCGTGGGTCTGGCGCTGGGCGGCGGCCTGTTCCTGTTCGGGCGGCAGTTCCTCGCCCTCTTCACCACCGAAAGCGCCGTCATCGATGCCGGTATGAAGCGTGTGGGTGTCATGGCGCTGGCCTACTGCATTTCTGCCTTTATGGACTGCACCATTGCCGCTTCCCGCGGTCTGGGCAAGACCGTGGTGCCCACCGTTATCGTCATCATGGGTTCCTGTGTGTTCCGGGTGATCTGGGTATACACCATCTTCGCCCACTTCCACACCATCCCCTCGCTCTACCTGCTCTACCCCTGCTCCTGGGCTCTGACCGCCATTGCGGAGATCCTCTATTTCATCCGCTGCTACAAGCAGGCCATGAAGATCTTCCGGGAGCCGATCCCCTCTTCGCTGTAAAACAAAAAGATGGATGTCGTGTGGCATCCATCTTTTTTGTTTTCTCTGTTACACCTTGACTTCCCCGGCCAGGACCCGCTTGTAGTCCTCATAGTTGCGGGCCAGCAGGGCGGGCGTATCCAGCCCGTAGGGGCACTTGGCCTTGCACTGGTTGCAGTGCAGGCAGCCCTCGATCTTCTTCATTTTGGCCTGACCGGCAGGGCTCAGATGCTCTGCCGAGGGCGAGCGCCGGAGCAGCAGGCTCATGCGGGCGCAGTTGTTGATCTCGATGCCAGCCGGGCAGGGCATACAGTAACCACAGCCACGGCAGAACTCACCGCACAGCTCCTCCCGGTCGTGGGCGATGACCGCAGACAGCTCTGCGTCCATCCGGGGCGGGTTATCAATGTAGGAGAGGAACTCGTCCAGCTCCTTTTCCCGCTGAACGCCCCAGATGGGCAGAACGCCCTCGAACTGCGCTTCAAAGGCATGGGCGGCGGCACTGTTGGTAATGAGACCGCCGGACAGACCCTTCATGGCGATAAAGCCCATCTCGTGCTCCTTGCACAGCTGCACCAGTTCCAGCTCCTGCTCACCGGAAATATAACTGAACGGAAACTGCAGGGTCTCGTACAGGCCGCTCTCAATGGCTTCCTTGGCCACGGACAGGCGGTGGTTGGTGATGCCGATGTGTCGGATCATCCCCTTTTCCTTGGCCTCCAGCGCGGCCTCGTACAGGCCGGAGCCGTCACCGGGCTTGGGGCAGAAGGACGGGTTGTGGAACTGGTAGATGTCCACATAGTCGGTGCGCAGATTGTTCAGGGAGGTGTGCAGGTCCTTCCAGAACTCCTCTGCGTTCTGGGCAGCGGTCTTGGTGGCGATGTAGACCTCGGAGCGGATGCCGTCAAAGGCTTCGCCCAGCTTCACCTCGCTGTCGGTGTAGGCGCGGGCAGTATCAAAGAAGCGGATGCCCGCCTTGTAAGCCTTGCGGGCCAGAAAGACCGCGTCCTCCTGGGAAATGCGCTGGATGGGCAGGGCACCAAAGCCGTTTTTGTTCACGGTGATGCCGGTGCGCCCCAATGTGACCATATCCATAGGGAACCTCCTGTTTTTTCCAAAAATACTCTCTGTGCTCATTATAAGGCGAAGCGCCCCACAACGCAAGAAAAACCCTCTCCATCAAAGCGTGGCAGTGCACAGCGATGACAGAGAGGGTCAGTTTTATTGATAGTTGTGGTTCAGGAACAGTGCTTTGATGGCGACGATCTCGTCGTACTCCTCCTGCTCCACCTGCACATCCGCATTGACGGCCTGCAGGCGGGCCTTGACGGCATCCAGTGCCTCGGCGGTGGTCACGGCCTGACCTTCCTCCACGGCATCGATCATCCGCTTGAGGACGATCGGGTGGGCGTAACAGCTGGGCACCGGGAAGCTGCCGTTGGGGTAGTGCTTCACATACTCCGCCATGGCGGCATCGGCCTGATCGGCCCGCTTCATAATGGCGCTGTTGTTATTGTGCGCCGTGGGCAGCATGTTATAGCTGGAAAAGAGGAAGATGGCCGCAAAGCCGAACAGTGCAAAGTACACGCCGTAGCTGCCGGTGTGGGTGAACACCGCGTACAGGCCGTAGGCTGCAGCGGCAGTGCCGAACAGGAAGATGGCAAGGGCCACATAGCGGTAGACCGGCTTGCTCTTGAGCTGGGCGCGCTTGCGGCGCTGGGCAGCACTGAGCTCATTGGAAAGCTCGGGCTTTGCGTCCAGATACTCCTTTGCCCTGCGCAGGATCGTCACGGTGTGTTTGGCATCGTCAGACAGCTCCGGCAGCTTGCGGGCGGCCTTTTCCTCAGCCTTTTTCTGCAGCGCCTGCTCCCCGGCGGCACTCAGCAGCCGGATCTGGGGCTGCTGCTTTGCCAGCAGCTCCAACAGGGCATCCACGTCCCGCTCGTCCTTGAAGTTGCACTGCTTCTGTTTGCCGCCGTCGTACTCCACCACAAGGTAAGCCATGGAGGCAAACATTCCCTTGCCGGTAAAGCCGCCCGCACTCATGGCCACCCGCTTGAACACGCGGGTGATGCTGGTGTAGGGCAGGTAGTAGCGGCGGTCGATGTAAAAGCTGTTCAGATACAGGGCTTTTTTGCCCACGCCGCAGGGGCCGATCTTTTTGCAGGCCTTCCGGTCGGCCTCCAGCTCGGCAGAGTCGAGCCTGGCAAGGCCCAATTGTGCAGGTTTGAAGAGCATAACGTTCATCCCTCTTTTGCGTTTTTGTTTGTACCCATTTTCCCACTCCGGCAATGAAAATGCAAGGCCCAGCCCGCACTCTTAGCCAAAAAACAGGAAACCGGCCGCTGAGCTGACAGCGGCCGGTTTGTTTTACTGAGAAATTGCCGCTATGAATGGGTTATGCGGCTTTCTTCTCGGTGTTCTTCTTGGTTGCATAGATGAACAGTGCCAGCATGGCAATTGCGAAGACGATACCGATGGGATATGCAACTGCGGTGTTGTAAGCCACCAGCTTGCCGTCTGCATAGGTGTTGATCATCTTGCCCAGGCACTCAGGAGCCAGCACGAAGTAGGTGCAGGACACAGCGCTCATAAAGGTAGCGGGCACTGCAGTGATCCAGTAGTTCTTCTTCTCCTTGAACAGGTACATGGAAGCAGCCCACAGAACGATCATGGCCAGCGTCTGGTTGGTCCAGCTGAAGTAACGCCAGATCACAGTGTAGTTGATGAAGCCCAGTGCATTGCCGATGCCCAGGAATGCACCCACGCCCAGAACGGGAACGCAGAGCTTCAGGCGGTTGCCGTAGCTGTCCTGATCCAGCTTGAGCCAGTCGGCCAGGGTCAGACGAGCGGAACGGAACGCGGTATCACCAGAGGTGATGGGGCAGATAACGACACCGATCATAGCCAGTGCGATGCCCACGCCGCCCATGGTCTTGGAGCAGACATCATAGATAGCGGCAGACTGACCGGCGCTCAGAGCCTCGGCCAGACCGGCCATCTTGCCGTCGGTGATGGTGTACAGTGCGCAGCCTGCAGCGGCCCAGATCAGAGCGATAACGCCCTCGCAGACCATGGCACCGTAGAACACGAAGTGGCCCTGCTTCTCACTCTTCATGCAGCGGGCCATCAGAGGCGACTGGGTGGAGTGGAAGCCGGAGATTGCACCACAGGCAACGGTGATGAACATGAAGCTCCAGATGGGAGTGTTGGAGGGGTGCATATTGCTGAAGTTTGCCCAGATCTCGGGGATGGTGTAGGCCGGGTTGGTGAAGATACCAAAGATAACGCCCACTGCCATGATGATCAGGCAGATGCCGAACACGGGGTAGATCTTACCGATGATGGCATCGATGGAAATAAAGGTTGCGATGAAGTAGTAGACCAGAATGATGATCAGCCAGAACAGGGTGGTGGTGAGCAAACCGCTCATGCCGCTGTTCTTGCACAGGGTCACGATCAGACCTGCGGGGCCCACTGCGAACACAGTACCGACCATGATCAGCAGCACAACAGAGAACACACGCATGATGTTCTGCATCACGGGGCCAAGGTACTTGCCGGTGACCTCTGCGATGGAAGCGCCTTCGTTGCGCTCGCTCATCATGCCGGAGAAGTAGTCATGCACGCCGCCGGCAAAGATGGTGCCGAAGGTGATCCACAGGAACACCACGGGGCCCCACAGAGCACCCTGCAGTGCACCAAAGATGGGGCCCAGACCTGCAATGTTCAGCAGCTGGACGAGGAACAGCTTCCACTGGGGCATCACAACGTAGTCAACGCCATCGTTGATGCGCACAGCAGGAGTTTCGCGGTCGTCCGGTCCGAACGTATTGTCAACGATCTTGCCATAGACAAAGTAGCCGATGATCAGGAGCGCCAGACAGAGTAAGAAACTAATCATACCAGAAACCTCCTTTTATCGTCCGTGCCCGGAGCCCCATTCTGCCCCGTCACGGCCATTCCTTGGCCTTATGTTAACACAATCTTCATAAATCTGGTAATATCCTTCCAGAATATCCCTTATATCAAAAACTATATAAGTCAGCCGTTCCCGGGAATCCCGGCAAAGATTTTTTAACGTATCCTCGGCAAAACTTCTTTGTCGAAATCGTTTCAGCGGGTGGTTTTCCGTTTTCAGTGCACCCTGCCAAACTTTTTGGCATATTTTTGTGCATCTTGTCTGCATTCCTGTTCTTTTTGCCGCAATTCGTTGTTTTTCTGCACAAGCAAAAGCCGCCTGCCGGACGGCCCGGCAGGCGGCTTTTGCGGTTGCGAATGGGTATCGGGATGGATGAAGAGGGGGAAATGTCAATTATGCAGTCTTTTTCACCGTCTGCTTTTTGGTTGCATAGATGAACAGCGCCAGCATGGCGATCGCAAAGAGGATGCCCACCGGGTAAGCAACTGCGGTGTTATAGACGGTAGCGCCCTCAGCAGTCTTATGGTTCAGCAGGCCGCCCAGGCACTCGGGAGCCAGCACGAAGTAAGTAGAGGACACGGCACTCATAAAGGTGGCGGGCACTGCAGTGATCCAGTAGTTCTTCTTCTCCTTGAACAGGTACATGGAAGCGGCCCACAGAACGATCATGGCCAGTGTCTGGTTGGTCCAGCTGAAGTAACGCCAGATCACGGTGTAGTTGATAAAGCCCAGCGCGTTGCCGATGCCCAGGAAAGCGCCCACGCCCAGCACAGGGATGCAGAGCTTCAGGCGGTTGCCGTAGCTGTCCTGATCGATCTTGAACCAGTCGGCCAGGGTCAGGCGGGCAGAACGGAAGGCGGTATCGCCGGAGGTGATGGGGCAGACGACCACGCCGATCATGGCCAGTGCGATGCCCACGCCGCCCATGGTCTTGGAGCAGACATCATAGATGGCCTTGGACTGACCCATTGCCAGTGCCTGTGCCAGACCGGTGTTCAGGCCATCGGTGACCTCGTACAGAGAGCAGCCTGCAGCGGCCCAGATCAGGGCAATGACACCCTCGCAGACCATGGCACCATAGAACACAAAGTGGCCCTGCTTCTCACTCTTCATGCAGCGGGCCATCAGAGGCGACTGGGTGGAGTGGAAGCCGGAGATCGCGCCGCAGGCAACCGTGATGAACATAAAGCTCCAGATGGGCGTGCCCGACGGGTGCATGCTGCCAAAGTGATCCCAGATCTCGGGGATAGTATAAGCCGGATTGGTGAAGATGCCAAAGATGACACCGATGGCCATGATGATGAGGCAGATGCCGAACACGGGGTAGATCTTGCCGATGACCGCATCGATGGAGATAAAGGTCGCGATGAAGTAGTAGGTCAGAATGATGACCAGCCAGAACAGCAGCGAGGTCATCACACCGGATGCACCGCTCTGGCTGCACAGCTCAACGATCAGACCAGCGGGGCCGACGGCGAACACGGTGCCCACCATGATCAGCAGCACAACAGAGAACACACGCATCACGTTCTGCATCACAGGGCCTAAGTATTTGCCGGTGATCTCCGCGATGGAAGCACCGTCGTTGCGCTCACTCATCATGCCGGAGAAGTAGTCATGCACACCACCGGCAAAGATGGTGCCGAAGGTGATCCACAGGAACACCACAGGGCCCCACAAAGCGCCCTGCATGGCACCAAAGATGGGGCCAAGGCCCGCAATGTTCAGCAGCTGGACGAGGAACAGCTTCCACTGGGGCATCACGACATAGTCCACGCCGTCGTTGATGCGCACAGCAGGCGTTTCACGGTCGTCCGGGCCGAAGGTATTGTCCACGATCTTGCCATAGACGAAGTATCCGCCCACCAGGATCGCAAGACAGAGCAGGAAACTAATCATACCAGAAACCTCCTTTTTGCCCCTGCCGGCCGCGGCCCCATTCTGCCGCATACCCGGGGCTCTTTTCTGGCCTCATGGTAGCACACTTTTTTCCAGCGGAGAAATATCTTTCCGGCATGGGGCCATATGGTTTCCGATATAGCTGCAAAGAATTTTTGCCGCTTTTCCGTTTATTTTTTGACCATTTATCAGCAAAAATAAAACCGGGCGCTTATTTTCGCCCGGTTTTGCATCCATTTATTGGTTTTTTTGTCAATTTTGAAGGGAGCAACCTTTGCCGTGCCTTAGCCGGAAAGCCCCTTTATTTCACGGTGGAAGCCGCTTCCTTGTGAAGCAGATCCACAAAGGCCTGCTCCTCGGGGCGCAGGCGGCCCTTGTCCGGGTAGACCAGCACATCCCGCATCTGCTGGCGCTGGGCCGGGCACCTTTTCAGCACCAGATGGTACTGCTCCAGTGCCCTGCGGGGCATGGGCGATGCCCACATGTAGGCCGTGGGCAGCCGCTGCAGGATCGAGAACTGGCTGCACCGCTCATACACGTGGATACGGCGTTCCGGGTTGACATGCCAGCGCACACCGTCGCCGCCCTCCTCGCCGGGCAGCTGGAAATCATCGTGGAGGATCTCCATATACTTGTCCAGCTCAGCCAGGTCGCGGATCTCCTTCCGGGCCAGCGGGCCGTCCCGGTTGGTCAGCAGACTGTATTCAAAATCCATAATGGGTTCCATTTTCAGGCCCCGCCGGGCGCAGTAATGGGTATAGTGCTCGTCATCCTCCACGGCATACCGCAGCAGAGCCAGATGATACCCCTGCCGCAGGACATGATCCAGCGCCTCCATGGAGCCGCCCTCCCGGATATGGATGTGGAGCCGTTCTATGGAGGACACCTTCTCCAGATAATCCACCGCCGCATAGGAGGCATAGGTGGCGTGGGGGATCATTACCCGCAGCTCGGCGCAGCGCTCCTGCGCCTCCTGCACGCTCTGGTCCAGCCGGTCCACCTCCCGCAGCACCCGCTCGGCCTGCTCGATGAAATGCCGCCCCTGCTCCGTGGGGATCATGCCGGTGGATGACCGCTCAAAAATGCGGAGATGGTATTCTTCTTCCAGATTTTTCAGCGCCTTGCTCACGTTGGGCTGAGCGGCATACAGCCGCTTTGCCGCCGCACTCACAGATCCGCATTCCATGATGGCGACAAGATACCGCAGTTCTGTAATGTTCAACTTTTTCTCTCCTTTTGGCGTTTTTTCCCTTGCGCCTAGTTTATCAGGCGGCACACGGGGCTGTCAAGCGTTGACGGGGCCCCGCTGCCGTTTTATAATGTAAGAAACAATCTGCCCGAAAGAGGTCGAAGAGGATGGAAGAAAAAAACTACCGCGTTCTGCGCATTGAGGAGCAGCTTTATGGCTGCGAGGAGCTGCCCGAGGGCCAGCCTGTGCTCTGTGATGTCCTGCTGGAGGCTGCCGACGGCACGCAGCGGGTTCTCCCCTACCCGGATGCCGAGCTGACCCGGCTGGACATCAACGAGGGCAGCACTGTCACCCTGCGGGATCACAGGCTGGCCAAGGCGGTGCACAAGGTCTATTTCACCCGCCACGGCGAGACCGTGTGGAACGTGGAAAACAAGATCTGCGGCATGACCGACAGCCCCCTGACCGAAAAAGGCCGCGCCCAGGCCCGGGAGCTGGGCGAAAAGCTCCGGACCAGCGGCCTCCGCATCGATGAGATCCTGTACTCTCCCCTGTCCCGCGCCGCCGACACCGCCCGGGCCATTGCGGAGGCCACCGGCATTCCTGCCCGGTGTGAGCCCAGGCTCCGGGAGCAGTGCTTTGGCCGCTACGAGGGCACGCCCCGGGACGGCGAAGAGTTCCGTATCTCCAAGACCCACTTTGCCGACCGCTACTCCGGCGGCGAGAGCATGATGCAGCTGGCCCAGCGCATCTACAACCTGCTGGACGAGCTCCGGGCCGACACCGACAAGACTTTCCTGCTGGTGGCCCACAACGGCATTGCCCGGGTGGTGCAGTCCTATTTTTACGATATGACCAACGAGGAGTACGCGGCGGCAGGCATCAAAAACTGCGAGTTCGTGGAATTTACTTTTAATAAATAAAGCACTTTCATCTCAACGCTCAGAAAATAGTAAATTTTTTATGCAGCTATTGACTTTTTTTCAAATTCGCATATACTGAAAGTGGACAATGGATTGGTTACGAGATTCATAATGTCACCAAAAGCGAACCCCTTCAGAGGTGGACACTCTGAAGGGGTTCTTTTGTGCTTGCTGACCCTTAGATCCAGTCGTCAAGCCACTTGCAGATGTAGCGGACAATTACACCTGCTGCGACGGCTACAACCAAATCGGTTACGAGATTATACATAATGTCACCTCCCATCTGTTGCCAGAATGGAAAGGGGCAGCGCAAACAGTATAACACATGTTTCGACAAAAACAAAGCGGCCTCCCGTATCTGTGCGGAAAGCCGCTTTGTTCTTCACTATCCTTATTCCGCCTTGCGGTAGTGGAACTGCCGGTCTCTGGTGATGAACAGGCCGATGCTGACCAGCAAAGCGGCCAGCTCGGCGGCTGTCACGGCCAGCCAGATGCCGTCAATGCCCAGCAGGAGCGGCAGCAGCAGAACCGCCGCCACCTGGAACAGCAGGGTGCGCAGGAACGAGATGAGCGCACTGGTCACGCCATCGCCCAGGGCCGTGAAGAAGGAGGACGCATAGACGTTGAAGCCCATGATGAGGAAGCTCAGGCCATAGAGCCGGAAGGCCCGGGTGGTCAGAATGAGCAGGTTTTCATCATAGCCCACAAAGAAGCGGGCCACATGGGGGATGATGAACATGGAGCCGATGGTCATTCCCACTGCAACCACGCCGATGAGCTTCAGGCTCTTGCGGTAGAGGTTGTTGACCTCTTTGCGGTTATTGGCACCGTAGTGGTAGCTGACGATGGGCGCACTGCCCACGGCGTAGCCCACAAACACCGCCACGAACAGGAAGGACGCATACATGATCACACCGTAAGCGGCCACGCCATCCTCGCCCGCAAAACGGAGCAGCTGATAGTTGTACAGGATGTTCACCAGCGACATGGAAAGGTTGGTCATCAGCTCGGAGGAGCCGTTGATGCAGGCATTCAGCAGAACTTTGCCCTCAAAGCGGGGACGGCAGAGGTGGATCAGGCTGGTGTTGTTCCGGTTGAGGAAGTAGAACACCGGCAGCAGGCCGCCCACCACCTGGCTGAGCATGGTGGCAATGGCGGCACCCTCCACGCTCCAGTGCAGGATGCCCACCAGCAGCACGTCCAGCACCATGTTGGTGCAGCCCGCACCCACCGTGAAATAAAAGCCCAGATGCGGCTTTTCGGCGGTGACAAAAAAACTCTGGAACATATTCTGCAGGATAAAGGTGGGCAGGCTGAGCATCAGGACCCGGCCATAGCGCAGGGCGTAGTCCAGCATCCCGCCTTCGGCACCCAGCATCAGGGCCACCGGCCGGAGCAGCAGCATCCCCAGCACGGACAGCACGATGCCGGCGATCAGCGCCGTTGACATGAACAGGCTGAAGTAGCGGTCAGCTTTTGCATTGTCGCCCTCGCCCAGCGTGATGCCCACAATGGCGCTGCCGCCGGTGCCCAGCATAAAGCCCACGGTACCCACCAGCATGGGCACGGGCATGATGAGGTTGACTGCCGCAAAGGCCGTTTTGCCCACAAAGTTCGAGACACACAGGCCGTCCACGATGCCGTAAATGGAGGTGAACAACATGGTGCCGATGCAGGGCAGCACAAAACGGATCAGCCGTGAATAATCAAAGTGATCCGAAAGTTGAATTTTCTGTTTTGACATGGATTCTCCTTTTTGCAGGGGTGGATCACATCATCCCGCCGGGCCGCCAGCCGGTGCAGTAGCGGGCATAATCGCGGTCGGCCTGTTTGACGTAAAGGAGGAACTTTTCCCTGCCTTCCTTGTCCGTGACCTGACGGACTTTGGTGGGCAGGCTCTGGCGCTGGAGCAGCTCCAGTTCATCGTTGAGCTCTTCCTCGGTATCAAAGGCATCCAGCTTGGTCCAGTGGGTGGCAAAGAGCCAGATGTTTGCAAGGGTGTTATTCATATTCAGTCTCCTTTTCCGGGGCATCGGCAAGGGTGCCGGCCCGGTAGAACGGCGCAATGGCGTTGGCATCGCCGTGGCGCACGATGGAATAGGTAATGTCGCAGTAGGGCTGGATGGCGGTGCTCTTTTCCACGGTGGAGATAAGCAGCACCTGCAGCTGCAGGCGGCGGAACAGCTCCATCATGGGGCGGATGCGGTCACTGGTCATCTTGCTGAAGGCCTCGTCCAGCAGAACAAGGCGGATGCTGTTCTCGCTCTTCTGGTAGATCTGCAGCAGGCTGGCGCAGATGGCCACATAGAAGGGAGCCTGATTCTCGCCGCCGGAGGAATCGCGGCTGACGCGGGAAAGATAGGCCTGCTGGCCCGAGACAGTGTTGGTCACCTTGATGTCATAGTCCAGATAGGTGCGGTAGTCCACATAATCCGAGAGGGTGGCACCGGAGGTGGTGCGGCCCTCCTGCCGGGCCCGGGTGTTCTCGTCCACATCTGCCATGATCTTTTCCATCAGCGCGTCCACCTGCCGCTCGTAGACGGGGTCGGCGGTGGCGGCAAGGTTGTCCAGCGAGTCGCCATCGGTCATCTGCTGGTTGCCCTTGTCCACAATGACCTGATAGAAGGCAGCCAGCTGGGGGTCCCGGCTGGGTTCCAGCTCAAAGCGGTAGACTTCCTCGCCGTAGGTCAGCTGCTCCATCACCTTGTTCAGCTCCCGGAACTGGCGGCGGGCGTTGAAAATATCATCCTTCATCCGGAAGAGGATATCCTTGCGGAAGCGATCCTTGCAGTCCCGCTGTGCCTGCTCCAGCCGGGCGGCGTAGCGTTCCAGATCAATCCGGACAAGGCTGTCGTGCTGGGCGCGGTACTGCTCCACCCCGGCCAGACCCAGCGGATAATCGCAGACATAGTGCTCGTTGTAATCCCTCTGGGCGGGTTCCAGCGTGGAAGTGAGATAAGATCGCAGGGTATCGTCCAGCCTGGTCTGTGCCTTTTCGGCAGTCTGCGCGGCGGCACGAGCCGTGCGCCCGCCCGTCATCAGGCCCTTTTTGCGTTCCTGTGCCAGAGGCTCCAGCAGCGGGTGCTGTGCAAAGAATGCCTCTGCCGCTTCCCTGCTCTGTGCAGCGGTCTCCACCGCCTTACCCTGCTCTGCCTCACAGGATGCGATCTGCTTTTCACAAACGCGGATATCGCCGCCCACCTGCTCCACGGCCTTGCGGGCAGTCTCCCATGCGGCTTCCCGGGCTTCTTCCTCGCGGTAGAGCTGCTGCAGCATGGGGTTCTCGCGGCAGTCGGCCAGCTTCTGCTCCTGCGCAGCGTAGTCGGCACGGGCAGCATCCAGCGCGGCCCGGCTGGTCCAGAGTTCGGCCAGCTGTTCCAGCGCATGGCCCCGCAGGACGTTCTGGTACTGGTCGTAAGCAGATTTCAGCGTCTTTTCGGTCTGGGCGGCTTCGCGGCAGCGGTCGGCCTGAGCGGCAAGCTGTGCTTCCAGCGCTTCGGCACGCTCCCTGCGGGCATCCAGACCGATATAGCGCTGGGGCCTGCGCAGGCGTTCCAGCCGGAAGGGATGGTGGCGCAGCAGGTCCCGGGTGGCGCTGTCGGGGAAATGTTCCAGCGTGTCGGGGGTGTCGCAGCAGACGATGCGGCGCAGGATGGTGTCCGCATACTGTGCGGCCAGCGGGTTCTCGCTGGTGACCTGGGCGGCAAGACTGTCGGCGGGGGCTGTCTCCGCATGGCGGTCCGCCTTGCGGATGCCCGGGGTATCCAGCAGGCTGATGGGCCCCACCCGGTCGCCCAGCGCCACAAAGGCGCTCTTGGCGGCGGCGTAGTGGGCAGGCGGCACAAGGATATCGAACCGGCGGTCACCCAGGCAGGCTTCCACACAGTCCTGCCAGCTCTCATCGGCCACGGTCAGCAGCTCACAGAAGATCTTTGCATCCGCTGTCATGCCGCGGCTTTTCAGCTCGGCATTCACGGCATCCCGCACTTTGGTGGCGGCATCGCCGTGGGGGTAGACCCACTTGCCGCCGGACACGGCGTTCAGCTCGGCCCGCAGACCCTCCTGCTCTTTTGCCAGATCCGCCGAAGCCTGCCGGGCAGCAAAATACTGCTCTTCCAGCGGCTTTTCGATGCGGGCCAGCGCCTCGGTCAGGGCGGGGAGATGTTCCGCCGTCAGGCGCTGGGGCCAGAGCTCCTTCTCCACCGCAAAGCCGCTGCGGTTCAGCTGGGTCAGCAGGCCGGTGATGGTGTCTGCAGTCGCTTCCAGGCTGTTCCTTGTCCGGGCCGCTGCATCCAGCGCGCTCTTTTTCCGGGCCAGCTCCTCGGTCAGGGCATCCAGTGCCCGGCCCGCGCCGCTGTCACCAGCCGCACCGTGGGCCGCCAGATAGGCCCGGCGGGCTTCGGCTTCGGCGTTCTTGGCGGCCTCGTATTTTGCGTTCAGGTCGGCCAGCTGGCGGCGGCCTGCATCCAGATGGCTCTGCCAGGAGGCATCCTCACCGGCATCCGCTTCGGCGCGGGCCAGCAGGGCCGCGCCCCGGTTGACAAGGGCATCCGTTTCTTTGGCAGCGGCTTCCCGGCCATACGCCACGATCTGTTCCAGCGCGGCGGCACGGGTCTGGGCCTCGGCCAGAACGGCGTGGAGGTTTTCCAGCTCCACCCGGTCGCCCTGCAGCGCTTCCAGATCCAGTTCAGGCTGGGGCAGGATGTACTGGTACAGGAACTCCCGGAAATTGGGGATCTCGTCCATGCTGGTGCCCATCTGGAACACTTCGTTGAACTTTTTGCCCAGCGGGCTGGAAGCCCGTCCGATGCCCAGGGCACGGCAGATGCGGTCCCGGGCCTCGCTGGGGCTGCGGGTGTAGGACAGACGGCCCACGGCGGGTTTGAAGTCCTCCTTGGCGCTGGGGGCACCGGTGCGCGGATCAAGGAAGGGCAGCTTTTCCAGCGTGATGCCGTCCTCGGAGATGTACCAGGTCTGGTCGCCGGGGTGGAGCTCCTGCATGGGGCCCTCGGATTCCACCCGGACAGCGATGACAAAGTTTGTCCGCTTGACGGTATCCCAGAACTCGGCTCCGATGTATGCCACCGTGCGGCCCGGGCGGCGGTAGGCGTTCTCGCCGCGCTGCTTGGCGTGGACAGAGCCCTGCAGGGTGCGGCCGCTCTTTTTATTGCCCAGGGCATTGAAGTTGCGGTTGGTGGTCAGGCAGTAGCGGATGGCATCCAAAATGGTGGTCTTGCCCACCGCGTTGACACCGATCATATAGGTCAGACGGGCACAATCAAAGGTGACATTTTCAAAGTTGTGCCAGTTGATGAGCTTCAGGCGCTTTAATTCGATCATTCTTCTTCCTCCCCGCTGGCATCCCCGTCAGGCCGCTCGTAGAGGGCCAGTTCCTCCCGGGTGCGGCTGCTCTCGGCGGCGGCATCGGCAAGGTCTGCGTCCGGCAGAGCCAGCAGCACAGTGGGGAACACCTCGATGCGGCTGTCCAGACCGGTCAGCCGCCCCACCGGGCGGGCCAGATTGTACCTGCGCAGGGTGCGCATCAGCTCCTCCAGCGTGCGCTGGTCCAGCCGCCGGGGCAGGTTCATCTTCTGCAGCTCTGTCTGCACCTCTTCCACCGTGACCAGCACCTGATCGGCGCTGGCGGCAAGGCTCTCCCGTTTTTGCAGGTAGAGCAGGCGGAGCACCAGCAGCAGAATGCTCTCGTATTTCAGGAGCCGGGCCTGACTGCCCTCATGCTCGTTGACCAGCGCCGCAGCCTGCAGCGGAGCCGGGTAAAGCGTTACCGCATAGCCCAGCGGCGCGAACACGGCCCGCACCTCGGGCAGATGATCCTGCACATAGAGGTATTTTGCCCGCTGATCCTCCACGCCGCCCAGCACAAAGCAGTGGTTGAGCAGATAGTTTGCGGTCTCTTCCAGCATTTTATTCGGTTCGGCCATGGTCAGCGTCCTCCCTGCGGGGTGTCAGAATAAACTCTTCAAACCGGAAGCCGCCCCGTTCGACCCAGTTTCCGGTAAGGGTGATATCGTAAGCCCGGCGCGGCGACTGCGAATAGGTGTGCAGGCCGATGATGCGGGCAAAATCGCGGGGGTATTCCTCCGCCAGCGTGGAGGCAGCCACCGCACTGCGGGCGGCAAGGGCCTGTTTTGCCAGCAGGCCCACGTTTTCCTCAGTCACGGCCATCCGGGCGTAATCCAGCAGCAATTGCTGTTCTTTGCGCAGCTGCTCCGCATCCAGCCCGGCCTGCCGCACCGGGGCCAGCGGCGTTTCGCTGCGGGGCGCGGCAGGCGGGTAGAGGGGCTTTGCCCCGAACACCGCCGCCGGGTAGAGGTGCAGGCGCTTTGCCACCGGGCCGTCATCCGGCGCGAACAGCTGGTCGGGCGTTTTGATCTCCTCGGCGTAGCGGCGGAGCAGGGCGGTGACACTGCCCTGTGAGGAGCGGTCGCTCAGCAGCAGGAACTGTGCCCGCTGCACGGCCCGCTTGCGGTAGCGGATATGGCTCTGGTCGATCTGGCGCATCAGGGTGCTCATCTCTTCCAGCGAATCCCGCAGCTTCTGGATAAGGGCACGCACGGCAGGGGCGGCCTCGCCGGGGGCACAGCGCTCCACCCGGGCGTAATCCAGCGCCAGCCGGGGCAGGTGCTCTGCCTCGCAGTCGTCCAGCTCCTCTTCCAGATAAGCGCGGTAGTTGAACAGGTTATCGCTGGTCTTGAAGCGGTGGTAAGCGGCGGCCACCACCTTTTCCTCGTACTGGTCGAAGAGCTCCAGCACCTCCTGCGGGGTGCGGTTGCGGGTGAGCCGGTCGATATAATGCCCGATGGACGCATTCAGCGCCCGCAGGGACTTGTTCAGCGCTTCCAGATCGGATGCCACCTCCCGCAGAACATTCTCATAGGGGCTCTTTTCCTCCCCGATGTTCTGCAGCAGCTGCCATGCCTTGTACAGCTTGCCGGTGTAGGTGACAACGCGCGGATTCAGGATCTCTTCCAGCGCTTCCAGCAGAGGGGCCACCTCGGGCACAAAGGCAAGGGCAGGCTCCTCCTCATAGCTGCCGGGCTGCTCTTCCAGCCAGCCGGTGCGGCGCAGACGGAGCAGAAAGCCCAGCGCAAGGGTATGGGGGTCCCGGGTGGGCTGTTCGGCTTCATCGCCCGCGTCATCGGCATCCAGCGCCAGCGGCTTTGCCAGCGCCGCAAAGTAATCCTCAGCCCGGCTCACCGCTTCTGCCCGGGAGATGGAGTAATCCGCCGTGTGGCGGCACTCCTCCCACAGCAGGAGCAGCAGCTCCGCATAAAACGCCCGGTTGGGCCCCGCCAGCGGGCGGAACAGCCGCGGGCTGACCAGTTCAAACAGCTGCATCCAAAGGTTCCTTTCTTTCGATAAAATCTATTTTTTATTGTACCACATCACAGCCTTTTTTGCATCTTTTATGGGAAAGTTGCAAACAAAAAGCCCGCCCGGAGCAAAACCGGACGAGCCCGCTTTTCTTCTCACTGCCACGACAGAGACAAATGACGGTTATTGGCAGCGCAGTCTTTCAAGTACAAATTGATCAGGGTCTGGTAAGGGATGCCCACCACTTCGGCCTGCTCCTTGAAGTAATCAATGGTATTGCTGTCAATGTTAATGGTGATTTGTTTTTTCAGCGCCTTGGCGTAGGGGTTCTTCCTTGCATTGCTGAAATCGTACTCTTTGAGCATAACACAGACCTCACTTTCCATAATATTTCGATTCAGTTTTTGTGGCCTTTCTGGCCGAGATAATACGGATGACAGTATCTGACGCACGGTAGCAGTGACACACGACAAGCAGATTTGCCCTACTGCTCAGGCCGAGAATGATAAATCTGTCCTCCTGTTCTGAATGCTCCGGGTCATCAATTACCAGTGCTTCCTCGTCATAGAAAACTGTCTTTGCTTCCAGGAATGAAATGCCGTGTTTGTGCTGATTGATGCGGTTTTTATTTTCATCCCACTCAAACTGTATGCTTTCCATATTTATATTATAATTATATTATAATTATAAGTCAAGTGCTCCAGACGCAAAAAAGCCCCGGAGGGCGGCCTTTCAGCCACGCTCCGGGGGTAAAAACTGATTTAATTTACTTCTTGGGGTTTCTGATCTGGAATGCCACTGCCATGTAGCTATGGCTATTGTCACTCTTGACCACGACACCCAGCTTAGTCCAGCTGCCATTGCCATTCACGTTGACGTTGGTGCCGACCTCTCTGTTGATCTCACTCTCAACTGCCTTCAGGATTTTCGTCAAGAAAGACCCGTAATCGTATCTTGTCGTCACGGTAATGGTCAGATACTCTTCTTCCTTGCCTTCCACGTGAACCTTGCCAAAGAGCTTTGCGCCAAAGAAATCGATCTGTGCCTGCAGATCTTCGTTCAGGTGCTTCTCAGCCACAGCCTGCAGCTGCGGATCATTGACCTTTGCAGTGGCGGCCATGCGACCATCCTTAGCGATGAGCTCAAATGCGGCTTTTTCTTTTTCCGGCTCTCTGGTGCCGGTGCTGCCGCCATCACCGCAGGCGGTGAACAGAACAAGTACCATGGTCGCCGCCAGAATCAAAGCGGCCAGTTTTTTCAGCATTTTCATGTCGGGACCTCCAGTCGTTTTGTTGTGTTGTTATCATAATATGCAGGGTGCCTTTCCATTTTGAAACAGGGCCCCTTCCAGCTTTATTTTATCCAACGACTGTCGCTTTTGTCAATTGCCAGCTTCACCAAACATTTTCTCCTGCTTTTGTTGTTTTTTCCAGAACGAATCTTCGCAAAGATCCTTTGCCGTACCCGGGGCAAAAACCGGAAAATATTTCCGGCGTTTACACAATTCTACCACGATTTGGTGCTAAACTTAAGGCAATGGGAACCGCCGGGTGCCGTTCCTGAACAAGGAAAAGGAGTTTGCCCCATGCAGCATGGTTCCCTGCGCGCTCCGGTGCGCGTTTTCATGGCAGCAGTTCTGCTGTGCCTGAGCTTTCTGGCCGCGCCAAAGGCTGCGGCGGCACAATTGCAGGATGTGAGCGGCATCACGCTGCTGTCCTTCGACAGCCAGCAGATCGTCTCCATCGGCAACCAGACCTCGGGCCGGTGCAGCTGGTACGCCCTGCGCTACGCCCGCACCATTCTGGATGGCAAGCCCTGCTCGGGCAGCGGGATGTGGTCGAACGGCGCGGTATGGTCTGCCGCCGGGTACTACGCTTACAGCGGCTCCCTTTCCGGCTGTCTTTCCCGCCTGTATGAAGAGATGCAGGCCGGGCGGCCCGTCATTGTACATCTGAAAAACACCGCCGTCAGCGGCGTGTCCAAGCACACCAACCGCGTGACAAGCTATGAATACCACCTCTCCGGCTCCGGCTGGAAAGAGGTCAATTACCCCCACATCGCCACCAGCAGCACCTACGGACACTGGGTGTGCGTGGTGGGCATCTCCCCCACGGCAGACCCCGAAAACCTGCGGGAGAGCGATTTCTATGCGCTGGACCCCGCGCGGGTCAGCGTGAACGGCACACTGGCCGTAACAAAGCTTTTGGATGGCACCATCTGGACTGATAACTCTCCCTTAAAAGTCGCAGCCTGACGCTCCCTTACAAAACACAACAGCCCCCGGAACATGCAGGGTTCCGGGGGCTTCGTGTTTTGTATCGGGGGGTTACAGCTCCTGATAGGCGCTCATCATGGCGGGGATGAACTGCTTTTTGCGGCTGACCACGCCGGGCAGCGTCCAGCTGCCGTCGGCGGCGGGCCGGCTCTCAAAGCCGTTGCTCAACACCTCGGCGGCGTAGCGGCCGGTGCAGATGACCACACTCTCCTCCTTGGGCACATCGGTCAGCAACATATAGAGGTCCTCCACGTTCTGCTTGTTGCGGGCCTCCTCCAGATAGGGCTGGAGCAGCGCCTGCGCGGCCTGCAGGTTTTTGCGGGTCATGTAGCTGCCCTGCGCCACGCCAAAGCGGATATCGCCGCACATGAACACCTTGAAGTCCTGCAAAAAGACCTCTTCGGGGGTCTTGCCGTCCAGTTTTTCACCGGCCTCGAACATTTCGGTGGAAAACTCTTCAATATCCACGCCTGCGATCTTGGCCAGACGTTTGGCGGTGTTTTCATCCACGGGGGTGCAGGTGGGGCTGCGGAAGGCCAGCGTATCCGAAAGGATGGCCGCCAGCAGCAGGCCCGCGATCTGGGGCGGGATGTCCACACCGTTTTCATCGTACATCTGGGTGATGATGGTGGCGGTGCAGCCCACGGGCTGGTTGCGGAAGTAGACCGGGCCGCTGGTCTCCAGACTGCCGATGCGGTGGTGGTCGATGATCTCCAGGATCTCGGCCTGATCAAAGCCCTCCACGGCCTGGGTGGCCTCGTTGTGGTCCACCAGAATGATGCGCCGCTTGCGCAGGGCAATGACGTTGCGGCGGCTGACCATGCCGCAGTATTTGCCGTCCTCATCGAGGATGGGGAAATAGCGGTGGCGCACCTTTGCCATCACCCGCAGCACATCGGCCACAGGGGTGACGAGGGTGAATTTGAGGATGTTGTCCCGGGTCATATAATAGGAGATGGGGGCGCACTGGCTGATGAGCTTGCCCGCCGCATAGGTATCCTCGGGGGTGGTCATAATGGCTACGCCGGTCTCATCGGCAATGCGCTGGATGGTGCGGCCCACCTTGGCCCCATTGCAGATGATGATCAGGGATGCTTCCTTTTCAATGGCGCAGAGCTGGCTTTCGTACCGGTTGCTCAGAATGACGATATCCCCCTTTTCCACGCTGCTTTCCAGCATCTCGGGGGTGGCGGTGCCGATCTTGATGTGGCCGGTGGTGCAGACCGCGTCGGCATCGCCCACCACCATGGTGCCGTTCAGCGTTTCAAGGATATTCTTATAAGAGGTACGGCTCTTGGCCAGCACTGCGGTATCGAACACGTCCATGTTGGCGGTGGCAAGATCCTTCACGGTGATGATGCCCTCCAGCTCGTTGTCCGCGCTGGTGATGGACAGGGTGTCGATCTGCTGGTCGCGCATGATCTTCCATGCGCGGCGCAGGCTGGTGGAGCCCGGGATGCCCGGCATCTCGCGGTAATCCACGTCCCGGATCTTGGGGTTCACGTCGGTGCACATCCGGGGCGGCGTGACACCGAATTTTTTCAGGACGAACTCGGTCTCCTGATTCATTTTACCGGCACGGCGCGGCTCACAGACCAGCGTGCTGGTGCGGTTTTTGAGCTCCGCATAGGCAATGGCGGAGCAGATGGAATCGGTATCGGGGTTGCGGTGCCCGATGACCACGACCTTGTGTGCTTCTTTTGGCATAGGTTGTTCCCCTCTCTGGGTCAGATTCATTTACCTTCCGATCGGCTCCATACCCCAAACCACCGGGCACGGCTGCCAGCTACATTTTAACACATCCGGCACCGGGGGTAAAGGCGGCAGATATCTTTTTCTTGACAGCGCCCCAAAAATCGTCTATCCTTGACCTGAAATTTTTCTCTTTGGAGGTTCCCCCATGAAAAAGCTGTTCCGCGCCCTTTCCCTCTGCCTGACACTGGCCCTGTGTGTGTTCGGCAGCACCGCCGCACTGGCCGAGGCTCCCGCCGCAACGCCCGCCCCTCAGGACGAACGTGTCATCACCGATGTAAGCCCCCTTGAGGATCAGATCCGCAACATCGTCGGCTTTACCACCAGCACCGGCGGCCCCTACGATTTTGAACAGGCCGACCATAGATCTGCCGTGCAGGCCTACGGTGCAGAACCCACCGAGGGTGCCATGGCCCTGCTGCGTATCTACGCCCGAGCCGAGGACCGGGGCGATGCCTCCATCAATTCCAGCGGCCACTCCTTCCTCTCGGTGCGGAACGTCTCTGACCACGACATCGAGGTGGGCGGCCTGCGGATCGCGCCCAACACCGAGATGACCTTCAGCCCCCGCGGCAACCGCTGGGAGCACACCGGCATCTGGTATAACCTGGAGGGCTACTACAAGCGCTATCTGGCCGATTCCTACTACCAGAACATCTACGCTGTCCAGACCTCACTGGATCAGGGCCAGCTGGACGTGGTCAACCGCAACCTTGCCAAATCTGACCACTGGTCGGCCTACTTCAATTGCGCCGCCTTTACCGAGAGCATGTGGAACGCCGTCTGCGCCGACACCCTTTCCGCCGGGCAGCCCTACACCCCGGAGAACCTGCGGAACGACATTCTGGCCAAGTACGGCAATCTGGCCGCATACAACCCCCAGATCCCCTACGACTACATCGTTTATTACGGCACCAGCCTGACCCCCAGCAAAGAGTTTGCCTGATTTTCGGTTTTGTTGGATACAACATCTTGATTTTCACGTCATTCCGCGCTATCATGGGTGTGTTTGAATCCACGCGCCAAGGGAGGACACCATGACAGACGCATCGACCACATCAAGACCGCTGTTCAACCGTCAACAGCTCATCTCACTTTTCCTGCCGCTGGTGGCAGAGCAGGCCCTCAGCATCTCCATCGGTCTGGCGGACACCCTGATGGTCTCCTCGGTGGGCGAAGCCGCCGTTTCGGGCGTGAGCCTGGTGGACTCCTTCAACGTGCTGATGATCCAGCTGCTCAGCGCACTGGCCACCGGCGGCGCGGTGGTCGCCAGCCAGTACATCGGCCACCGGGAGCCCAAACGGGCCAAGGCCAGCGCCGCACAGATCATGTTCATTATGATCTCGCTCAGCGTGGTCACCGCCGTCATCGTGGCGGTGGGGCGGCACGCCATCCTGCGGGGCATCTTCGGCTCCATTGACGCGGATGTGATGCGCTACGCCGAGACCTATTTCCTGCTCTCGGCCCTGAGCTATCCCTTTATTGGCGTGTACAACGCCGGTGCGGCTCTGTTCCGCGCCCAGGGCAACAGCAAGATCAGTATGCTTTCCAGCCTGGTGATGAATGTGGTGAACATTGGCGGCAACGCCATCCTGATCTACGGGTTCGGCATGGGCGTGATGGGTGCGGCCACCGCCAGCCTCGTGAGCCGGATGATCGCCTGCTTCACCGTGATGTTCCTGCTGCAGAAGCCGGAATGTGCGCTGCGCATCGACCACCTCACCGACCTGAAGCCAGATTTCGACCTCATCAGGCGCATCCTGAAAGTCGGCATTCCCGCCGGCATCGAGAACGGCATGTTCCAGATCGGCAAGCTGTCGGTCTCCAGCCTGACCAGCACGCTGGGCACCGCCGCCATTGCCGCAAACGCCGTGGCAGGCAACATCTCCAGCTTCCTGAACGTGCCTGCCTCCGCCGTGGGCATCGGCGCGCTGACCGTTGTGGGCCAGTGTCTGGGTGCCGGGGAAAAGGTGCAGGCCAAGCGCTATTCCCGCCTGCTGCTCCTGACCGCCTACGCCGGCGACTGGGCGATGAACCTTTCCGGCCTGTTCTTCCTGAACAAGCTGGCGCTCTCCTGGTTCAACCTCTCGCCGGATGCCTACGGCATGGCACTGGAGCTGATGGTCTGGTTCAACGCTGTATCGCTGATCCTGTGGCCCTCCAGCTTCACCCTGCCCAACATCCTGCGCGCCGCCGGAGATGCCGCCTTTACCATGACGGTCAGCGTCATCTCCATGTGGGTGTTCCGGGTGGCCTTCTGCTACCTGATGGTGCTCAAGTTCCACTGCGGCCTGCTGTTCATCTGGCTGGGCATGTTCCTGGATTGGGCCATGCGCTCGCTGTTCTTCTGCGTCCGCTTTGTCCGCGGCAAGTGGATGGAGCAAAAGGTGATCTGAGTTTCCGTATATCCGGCCCTCTCCGCCATTGCAGTTTTGGCGGGGAGGGCCTTTTTTGTGCAGGAAACCCGCATCCTGTCTCGTATCAATAGGCAGAAGCTTCTCTCCCCTGCATCCGCTTCCCCAAAGCATACCAAATTCCGCGCGGATGTGTTCACGATTTTGTCAGCTTTTTGTCTTGTTTTCTTCGTCTTTGCGCGGTATAATCATACGCTGCAAAGAACTTTAGGCGGGGCTGCGGCCCCCATTCCAGAAAAGGAAGTGTGTTCCATGCGCAACTGGTTTTCCCGCCATCCCGTTTCGTTCATGGCGTTTTATCTCCTGTTTTACCTTTCGGCGTTCCATTGGCTCGAAGTCCATATTGCCGTGCCCGATGTTCTGGTGCACTGCCATCTGGATGACCTGATTCCCTTTTGCAAATATGCCATCGTGCCCTACTTTGCGTGGTTTTTGTGGATCCCGTTCACCCTGTTCTACCTGCTGTGGAAAGCGCCCCGGGCCGACTTCTGGCGGCTCTGCCTGCCCCTGTTTGCGGGCATGACCATTGCGCTGGCCTGCTATGTCATCCTGCCCACCGGCCTTAACCTGCGGCCCTACCGGGTGTACGGCAGCGACATCTTTGCTCAGGCCGTGCGGATGCTCTATGCCACCGACACGCCCCTCAATGTCTGCCCCTCTATCCATGTGTTCAACTCGGTCACCCTGATGATGGCCTACTATCGCAGCCACATTTTTGAAGAGCCCGGCCGCCGCTGGATGCGGCCTGCCTCCGCCGTGCTCTGCGTTTCCATCATTGCGTCCACGGTTCTGCTCAAGCAGCACAGCTGCATTGATGTATTGCTGGGCATCCTGCTGGCCATGGTTCTGGATACAGCCATGACCACACTGGAACACAGTGAGAGCCGGGTCCCCCAGCGGCTCTGAATCTGCATTGAAAAACACCCATGCCGGCGCTGGCATGGGTGTTTTTGCATTTTGGGGTATTACGGAGCTGGGGCAGTGAACTCTTTCAGGTGCGCTGTATCCAGCTCTTCGGCATCTTTGGCCGCCGATGTATAGGAAATTTTCAGATATTTCAGGGCCGTATCGTTTGCCAGCAATTTTTTGCAGGTTTCCGTATCAAACGTGGAATGATTGGTCAGATCCAGCCAGATCAGCTGCGGCATCCGGGTCAGGGGGGTATAATCCATGTTCTTATATCTTTCCCGTGCACCCTGAGAGAGGGACATACTCAGATACTGCACACTGCTCTCCGCCAGCGGGGCAAAGCTGTCGATCTCCGGCCCTTGGCACAGCTGCAGAAAGCTCAGATTTTCCATCTGCTTCAGCGGTTCCAGCGAACCGATCCGGGTCACGTCCAGTCTCAGGACCCGCAAGTCAGCTCCGGCCAGCTGGGTCAGATCGACCTCACTGCCGGTGATCCACAGCATCTTCAGCGACTTCATCTGCGCCAGCGCCGAAAGGTCGGAGACATTGGAATCCGCCCGGATCCCGTCACTGCCATATTCCAGCTTTACCACAGAATCCAGCTTTGCAAAGGTCGGGAATGCACTGCTCTCCACACTGGGCACACTCAAAAGCATCAGATTTTTGCATTCTTCCAGACCTGTCAGATCTGTAATGGGTGGGGCTCCCCTTCTATTATTGACCGACAATACCTGCAAGCTGTCAAAATGCCGCAGATCTGCCAGAGAGGTCACCGGATCATACGTTCCCTCTACGCTGACTGCGCAGGCTGCCAGCTGCTCATTGCTGTTGACGTTTCTTCCAATGTCCACCCCATCCGGTGCATCTTTGACGATGAGATCCCCTACGCCGGTTCCGGAATTTATCGAGACTCGCTGATAATCCCAGACATCGCTGTGATAGATATCTCCCTTCGGGCGGTCAAGCCATTTCCGGACGTGCTGCTCCATCACAGGGTCCTGCCACTCAATGACATAATCCTCCCCATGTTCGGCGTGACTGGCCGGAACCGCAAGTGTCGTCTGCTGAACAAAAACATCCTGCATTTCCGAACGGAAAGGCCCCGGTCTCAGATTCAAAGAGCTTGCACATGCGCTGAGCAAAAGCATTGCACAGATCAACAAACTCGACGCTTTTAATATTTTACGCATAACAGGCTCCTTTCTGTTTCGGCAAAATCTCTAGTTATATTTTACCATAAATTGTTTTTTTGTAAAGAAAAACCCACGATCTTTGCACAGGCATGGCAAAAATCGTGGGTTTGCTTAAAACAGATTTTCCGGCAGGCAGATATCCTGCTTAGGCACCTTGTCCCAGGAAAAGTCTGGGATCAGGCTTTCCGGGGTGCGGGGAGCCGGTTCAGGTTGGAGACCATAGGCAAAGGCAAGCCTGCCCACGATCTCTTCCGCCGTATACTTTGCCCGCAGATTTTCCAGGCTCTGGTCCCCGTCCCGTTTGGAAAGGCGGCGGCCATCCGGGGCCAGCAGGAGCGGACAGTGGGCGAACTGCGGCGCTTTCAGACCCAGCAGACGGTAAAGATAAAGCTGCCGGGCGGTGGAAGAGAGCAGGTCCGCGCCCCGCACCACCTCCGTCACGCCCATGCGGGCATCGTCCACCACCACAGCCAGCTGGTAGGCAAACACGCCATCGGCGCGGCGGAGGTAGAAATCCCCGCAGTCGCGGAGCAGGTTCTCGGTGTGGGGGCCCATACAGCCATCGGTGAAGGTGATGTCCTCGTCGGGCACCATGAGACGATAGGCCGGGGCTTTCTTTTTGCTCTTTTCGGCGATCTGCTCCGCCGTCAGCCCCCGGCAGATGCCGGGATAGATCACATTGCCGTCGGAGGTGTGGGGTGCACTGGCGGCATGGAGCTGGGCACGGGAGCAGAAACAGGGGTAAACAAGGCCCTGTGCTTCCAGTTTGTTATAGCTCTCGGTGTAGATGGCGGCGCACTCGCTCTGGTAATAGGGGCCGTTGGGGCCGCCGCTGCTGCCGCCCTCGTCCCAGACAAGGCCCAGCCAGCGCAGGTCCTCTTCCAGTGCGTCGGCATATTTGCGGGGGCAGCGCTCGGCATCCAGATCCTCAATGCGCAGAACGATGCGCCCGCCCTGATGTTTGGCGCTGAGCCAGGCCAGCAGGCTGCAGGCCAGATTGCCCAGATGGAGCCGCCCGCTGGGGCTGGGGGCAAAGCGCCCGGTCACAGCGCTCACAGGCCCAGCTTCCACTCGCCGTCCACAGGCTGGGAGATGGGCGTGTTATAGAACTCGGCCACGGCCTTTGCCATGTACTCGGCATCCTTGCAGCTGGCGGTCTCCATTGCGGAATGCATGGCCAGCTGTGCCAGACCGATATCCACCATGGGGATCAGGATCTGGTGGCCCAGCAGGTTGCCCAGCGTGGAGCCGCCGGGAACATCCGCGCGGTTTGCGGCCACCTGCACCGGCACACCGGCCTTTTTGCAGATCTCGGCAAAGGCAGCGCCGGTAAAGCCACTGGTGGTGTAGGTCTGGCGGGCATTGTACTTCAGCAGCACACCGCCGCCCATGACCGCCACATTGGCGGGATCGCTCTTTTCGGGGTGGTTGGGGTGGGTGGCGTGGCCATTGTCGGCGCTCAGCAGCAGGCTGTTGGTGCAGGCACGGATGCTCTGCTCCCGGGTGACCCCCAGCTTTTCCTCAATGCGGGCCAGCACATTGGCCATCAGGGTGCCCTGTGCGCCCTGCCGGCTGGAGGAGCCCACCTCCTCGTTGTCGAACATGACCCACATATCACCCCGGCCTTCCTCCTCGCCGCGGCCCTGCAGGAAGCCCCACAGGGTGGTGTAGGCGCATTCCAGGTCATCGATGCGTCCGGACATGAAATATTCGCCCTTCAGGCCCACGCGCTCGGCCTTTTCACGGGTGCAGAGCACCAGGTCAGCATCCACGATGTCCTCAGCCTTGACCCCGGCTTCCTCAGCCAGAGCGTCCCGCAGGGTGGAGCCCGCCTCACCAAAGATGGGCTGCAGATCCACCTGAGGGTTGTACTTCATGCCGTTGTTCAGGTCATGGTTGAAGTGGATGCAGAGGTTGGGGATGACAGCCAGCGCCCGGTCGGGGTGGACCAGCAGGCTTCGGATGCCGTTCTCCGTGCGGACCAGAATGCGGCCCGCCACGCTCAGGGGACGGTCCAGCCAGGTGGGCATGATCATACCGCCGTAGCCCTCGGTCTCCGCCTTGGCAAAGACTGCGTCCTTGCCGCCGTCCAGCTGCTTGATGCGCCAGGTGGGAGAATCGCTGTGGCTGGCGGTGACATGCCAGCCGGTCAGCTCACCCTTGGGCATCCGCCATGCCAGCACGGCAGAGCCGTTGCGGGTGGTGTAATATCTGCCGCCGGGCACCAGCTCCCAGGCTGCGCTCTCGGGGCAGTTCTGGTAGCCGTTCTCTTCCAGGAGCTTCACAGCCGCAGCCGTGGAGTGGAAGGCGCTGACACCGGCGTTCAGGAAATCGAAGAGACCTTCGACGGAAAAGGTGTTATTCTGCATTTTATGTTCTCCTTTATTTTCAGGTTATCCGCTGCTAAACCTCTCCGTCATTGCTCCGCAATGCCACTTGTCCGGGTTGCGGCTCCCAACATTCACTTCGTGCAAAGTATTGCACTTGTGCCTTGTTGGCCGCTGCCCCAACAACAACTCCCTTCATCCGCCACTGGCGGCGGTTGTTGTTGTTGCCTAATGGGAGAGGCAGGGGCCTTTCTTGGCTCCCCTGTTAGAGGAGCTGTCGCCGCAGACGACTGAGAGGTTTCGCCACAATTATACCGTTTCTCTTATCAAAATGCAATCACACCGGGGCCATCTCGGCAAGCTGCTGTTCAAGCGCATGGCGGAGCTGGGCGGCGTGCAGGCCGCAGACCAGCTGGACCCGGGTACCCTGCACCACAAGACCTTTATGGGGCAGGGAGAGCAGAGCCCCCATATCCAGCAGCGAGGCATCCCGCACCGTGAGCCGGAGGCGGGTGAAGCAGTTTCCCAGCTGGGCGATGTTCTCCGGCCCACCCAGCGCGGCGATGAACCGGCACACCTCCTGCGGGTCGGCGTACGGGGACTGGTCTGTGGAAGGGGCTGCTTCCCGGCCCGGGGTGGGCAGATCCTTTGCCTTGATGAGGACGCTGAACACGGCAAAGTAGGTCAGGATCTCCGCAAGGCCCAGCAGATAGAGCAGCGGCAGATTCTGCAGCTGCTCCCCGGCGCTCAGGTTGAACACCAGCGACCCCAGCAGGTTGGAGGTAAAGGCCCGGACATGCAGGACATGGAGCAGCACCATAAAGCCGCCCGTAATGACCGCATGGGCCACCCAGAGCAGAGGCGAAACGAAGCAGAACAGAAAATCAATGGGTTCGGTGATGGAGGCCACCGAGGCCGTGACCGCCAGCGGGATCATAGCGGCGGCGGTACGGGCACGATTCTCCCTGCGGGCCGTGAAGATGAAGGCCGCCGCAATGCCCAGATAGCCAAAGGTCTTGGTGAAGCCGGTGTACATCCAGACGATGCCGTCTGAGAGGGGCAGGCCCATGGTGTACTCGGTCATGCAGACGACGTAAGCGCCTGTGTAGGTCACAGAACCCACAGTCAGGCTGCCGCCCAGCGAAGAGAACTGGAAGGGCATATAGATGAGGTGATGCAGGCCGGTGGGGATGAGCAGCCGTTCCAGAAAGCCGTAAAGGAACACACCCGCGTTCCCTGAAGCCGCGATCCAGCCCGTGAGGGCGCTGACCGCCCGCTGCAGCGGCGGGCAGACGAAGCAGAACCCCAGCCCCAGTGCCACCGCCAGCGCCGATAGCCACAAAAACGACCACCGCAGGCCCGAATAGAGCTGGGTGATCATGCCATAAAACTGCTTTTCGCAGGTGCGGTTGAAAAGCCACGCCGCCGCAAAGCCCAGCACGATGCCGCTTGCCACGCCGGTGTCCACCACCTGAATGCCCAGAATGGTGGTCTGGCCCGTGCCTGCAAGGCCGGTCATCCCGTTGGGCTGGGCAAGCAGTCCCAGCGTTTCCAGCGCGGTGTGGTTGGCTGTGAGGAACACCAGGTAGGCCATCAGCGCCAGCAGGGCGGCTTCCTGCTTTTCGGTTTTGGCGCGCACGGCAGCCACCCCCACGCAGAGAATGACGCTGAGGTTGTTGATGAGCACCATCATCCCGTTATAGAGCAGCTGCCCCACCAGCTGCAGCGGAGCCCACTGCAGCACCGGCAGCGCCTGACACAAGGGCTTGCTGGTGAGCAGCGCCCCCAGCACCAGCAGCAGGCCCGCCGCCGAAAGATAAGACAGCGGCGACAGCAGCGACTGTGAAAAGCGTTCCAGCCGCCGCAGAAATTTCTGCATCCGTTTCTCCCCCTTTTTCCGGTTCTTCACTCATTTCTCCCAGTTTGACCATGGCCGGATTATACGCGCCAGCGCAAAAAATGTCAATCCCGCCCGACTGAGAAAAAAAGGACAAAAGTTTGTATAGTTTGCACAGCCGGGGTGAAAAATCGTCCTGCGCACGCCGATTGACAACAGCCCGGCAGAACAGTATACTAGAAATGTACCAGAGCAGTTTCTCCGGCAGATGGGCCGGAACACGATAAAAGGAGGCTTTCCTATGATTCGCAAGCGTATTCTTTCCCTGCTGGTCTGCGCCGCCCTGCTGTGCGGCGTGCTGGCAGGCTGCAGCACTTCTTCCGGCAGCACTGCCGCTTCCAGCTCTTCCGCTTCTGCAAGCGAGAGCATCCCCTCTTCCACCGTGACCGCCGACACCGGCAAGGTGGGCCCGCTGGATGCAGGCGAGAACTCCCTGTTCTCTCTCTCTGACCCGGACGATGCCTTTGCCCCCTGCCTCGGCTGGGGCCCCGGCGTGTCCGGCTGCTCGCTGAAATCCGTCATCGCGGCGGCTTCTCTGCTGAAATGGGCCGATGGCTGCAACATGAGCATCCAGCCGGTCAGCGACATCAAAAACGCCTATACCCAGTGGTTCGACAGCCTGAGCGCCGATGACCAGCAGAGCTTTGCCGATGCCTGGCCGCTCATCAAGGCCGATGCCGAGACCCTGCTGACCGACAAGGACAGCATGACCGGCCGCATCGAGGATGCCGGTCTGGATGCCAAAGAGCTGCCCGGCTGTTCCGAGGAAAACTGGAAGGCCCTGGCCGATGTTATTGACGTACTGGTCCCGGCTTCCAGCGAGTATTGATCGTTCCGTCTGCACCTGAATGCAAGAGACATAAAAATAAGCCCGACGTTGTCGGGCTTATTTTTATGTTCAGATCTTCTTCAGGGTGTACTGGCGGGTGCCCATGCCGATCTTTTCGGCCTGCTCCAGCGTTGCCTTCCACTCGACATTGGGGTTGGAATCCTTGAAGTTGTCGTGGTGGCAGTTCCAGCCGGGCTTTGCAAGGTTCTGGCCCAGCTGACTGTTGGGCAGGGGCTGTGCGTTCAGGCAGGCATCGGCACAGGCCTGATCCAGCGCCACGGGGTCAAAGGAGGCAAACATGCCGATATCCGGCAGGATGGGGGCATCGTTCTCGCCGTGGCAGTCACAGTTGGGGCTGATATCCTGCACCAGGCTGATGTGGAAGCAGGGGCGGTCTGCACAGACGGCGGCGGCGTACTCTGCCATCTTGCGGTCCAGCTCCTCGTTGGCGCTGCTGTCGATGGAATAGATGGCATCGAAGTTGCAGGCACCGATACAGCGGCCGCAGCCCTTGCACTTTTCGTAATCAATGACCGCTTTGTTGTTCTCGTTGTAGCGGATGGCATCGGAGCCGCACTCCTTGGCGCAGCGGTGGCAGCCGCGGCAGAGCTCCTCCTGCACGGCAGGCTTACCGGAGGAGTGCTGCTCCATCTTGCCCGCACGGGAACCGCAGCCCATGCCGATGTTCTTGATGGCTCCGCCGAAGCCGGTTGCTTCGTGGCCCTTGAAGTGGGTCAGGCTGATGAAGATGTCGGCATCCATAATGGCGCGGCCGATCTTGGCGGTCTTGCAGTATTCGCCGTTGGGCACGGGCACCTCAAGCTCATCGGTGCCGCGCAGGCCATCGCCAATGATGATCTGGCAGCCGGTGGTCATGGGCCAGAAGCCGTTTTCCTGCGCGCAGCTCAGGTGCTCCAACGCGTTCTTACGGCTGCCCGGGTACAGCGTGTTGCAGTCGGTCAGGAAGGGCTGGCCCCCCTGCTCCTTGCACAGGTCTGCCACTACCTTGGCGTAGTTCGGGCGCAGAAAGGCCAGGTTGCCCAGCTCACCAAAGTGCATCTTGATGGCCACGAACTTGCCGTCCATATCAATGCTCTTGATGCCCGCCGCAATGCACAGGCGGCGCAGTTTTTCGGTCAGGCTGGTGCCCACAGGACACCGGAAGTCGGTGTAATATACAGTCGATGCTTCCATAGGGATCTCCTCCGTTTTTGACAATTTCAGGCGCGGCACTCTCCCGCCGCCGGGTTCTCTCTTTATGGTTCCAGTATAACACAAGGCTGGGGCTGGTGCAATTGCCCCAGGGCGCAAAAAAGCCGCCCGTGCGGGCGGCTGGGGTGTTTGGGGAGCGATTTACGCAATGGCCGTGATGGCGGCCACGGCCAGGACGATCAGGCCCAGCACGATGCGGTAGAGGCCGAAGAACTTGAAGTTATGGCGCTTGACGTAATCCATCAGGAAGCGGATGGCGGCAAGGCTGACCACAAAGGCGACCACGCAGCCCACCACGAGGACAGCGATCTCGGTGCCGGTCATCGCAGCGCCGGAGAGGACGAACTTGACCACCTTGAGCAGGGACGCGCCCGCCATAACGGGGATGGCGAGGAAGAAGGTGAACTCGGCCACGCAGGCACGGGACAGACCCAGCAGCAGGCCGCCCACGATGGTGGCACCGGAGCGGGAGGTGCCGGGGATGATGGCCAGCATCTGCCACACGCCAACGATGAAGGCTTCGCGGTAGGTGATCTGTTCCAGCCGGGTAACATGCGGGGCGGTGCGGCGATTCTCCACAAGGATGAAGAGGACACCGTACAGGATCAGCATGGCGGCGACCGTGATGTAATTGTAGAAGCTGGCCTCAAACCAGTCGTCCAGCGGGCTGATGATGAGCACCGGGATGGTGGCGGCCACCACCTTGAACCAGAGCTGCCAGACGGCAGGTTTGGAGCAGACACGGCCATGGCGCAGGCCGAAGGGCCAGAGCTTATTCCAGAACAGCACCACCACGGCCAGAATGGCACCCAGCTGGATGACCACGCGGAACATGGACATAAACTCCTCGCTGGCGTTGAACTTGACCACCTGCTCCACCAGGATCATGTGGCCGGTGGACGAGATGGGCAGCCACTCGGTAATGCCCTCCACAATGCCCATCAGGATGGCTTTCAGTATTTCAAGAAACATGGGTTCTCCTCCCTGCAAAGCGGCACAGGCGCTCTGCACACATTCAGATTGGGTTCGCTCTTCAGTATATCATATTCTGAGAGCCTGCGCACGAAAAATCACAAATTTTATACAGGAGCACTGTCTGCTTTTTCTGTATTTATCTGCCGCCGGAAATATGCTATACTGGACACAGCGCTTTTCCCTGTGTTTCCTTCTGACGCGGAATGCCGGGCCAGATAAAAACAGATTTTGAACAATGAGGTGACATCCATGAATATTCTGGTGATCGGCTGCGACCAGGTGGGCGCGGCACTGGTGCGGGATCTGGAACGCATCGGCCATGATATTTCCCTGATCGAAAAGGACCCCGAGCAGCTCAAGCGGCTGGACGGCTTTGACGATTATTCCTTTGGCGGCACGGCCCTTGTGGGCGACCCCACCGACCCCGACATCCTCAAGCAGGGCGGCGTGGAGAACTGCGACGCTGTGGCCGCCGTGAGCGAGGATGACTCCGTGAACCTGATGGCTGCACAAATCGCAAAGAACATCTTCCGGCGCGAAAAGGTCATCTGCCGCGTCTCTGACCCGCATTTGCAGGTGCTCTACCACAAGACCTACGAGCTGGACACGATCTGCCCCACCATCCTGACAGAACAGGCCGTGTTCCGTTCGCTGGCGAAATAATGGAAACTGGCTCACCCTCTCAGTCAAAGCCTGACGGCTTTGCCAGCTCCCCCAAAGGGGGAGCCAAGAGCTGGTTCAGGCAAAGTTTCTATATACTTTAAGTATTATGAGGTTTTTATATGAAAGTTTGTATTGCAGGCGGCGGGCGTGTTGGGCGGTATCTGGCCCAGAGCCTGCTGACGAACCACCATTCGGTGGTCATCATTGAACCCATCGAGGCCCAGTGCCGGATGCTGGCAGATTCGCTGGACATCCCCGTGATCTGCGGCGATTCCATCAGCGTGGACACCCTGCGCACCGCCGATGTTGGCAGCTGCAACGCCTTTGTGGCCGTGACCGGCTCGGACGAGGACAACCTCGTGGCCTGTCAGATCGCCAAGCGGGAGTTCGGCGTGGACCGCACCGTGGCCCGGGCCTCCAACCCCAAGAACCGGGAGCTGCTGCACACCTTAGGCGTGGACACCGTGGTCTGCGGCACCGACAACCTGAGCCACATTCTGGAGCGGGAGATCGAGACAGATACCATCCGCCAGCTGCTCAGCCTGGGCGGCGGCACAGCCAGCCTGAACGAGATCCTGCTGCCTGAGAACTTCAAGTTTGCGGGCAAGGCCATCATGGATGTGCCCATTCCCGGTGATGCCATTCTGGTCAGCATCACCCGCGACACCGAGTTCATCATCCCCCACGGCAACACCGTTCTGCTGCCCTGGGACCGCATCCTGGTGCTGACGCAGGACGATACCCTGCACCTGCTGACCGATGCCTGGGAGCTGAACAGCAAGTGACGGAGCGGGAGCTGCGCCGCACGGCGCTCATCATCCCGCCCCGGGGCCGGGCTGTGCTCTGCTGCTGGGCCGCCATCCCGGGCCTGTTGGCGGCCCCCTTTGTGTTCTGGCAGAGCCTGCCCGCCGGGATGGTGTTCTGCCTGCTCTGGGCCGCACTGGTGGCGGTGGTGTACCAGCGTGCCTGCAGCTATGCCGCCGCGCTGGGCGCGGAGACCCTGACGGTGTACTCCGGCATCGTCTTCCCGCTGCGGCGGGCGGTCCGCCGCAGGGCCGTAACAGGGCTGTTCCGGCTGCGCACGCCGCTGCTCCGGCTGGCAGGGGTATCGGTGGTCGTCATCACGGCACCGGGCACACGGCTTATTTTACCGGCGGTTCCGGCAGAGCAGGCCGCTGCCCTCACCCATGTCCTTGCGGAGGAGATCCGATGAACGAGCGCCGCCTGCACCCCTTTACCGTCCTGCGGTTTCTGCGCAAGACGCTGGTGGTCTATCTGCTGCCGCTGGTCCAGGTGCTGTTTGAGCGGAACTGGACAGCCCTGCACACGGCTCTGCGGCAGGATGCGCTGCTGTTCCTTCTGCTCTGCGCCGTGAGCTGGGGCATCCTGCATGTGAGCAGCTGGAGCCTGGACGACACCGGAGTCTTTCATCTGCACTGGCGGCTGGGCATCCGGCTGGATCGTGCCCTGCGGGGTGAGATGCTGGCTGCACTGACCATCGACCGGCCTCTGCTCTACCGGATGGCCGGGGCAAGCCGCCTGACCCTTTACCCGGTGGGCGCGGCGCAAAAGCAAACCCTTTCGGTCTGCCTGCCCAAAGCCGATGCCGAGGCGGTGGCAGACCAGCTGATGCCTCTGGTAAAGCCTGCCCTGCACCAGCCCGCCGGAGGGGAACGGGCGGCGCTGGGCTTTCTGGGGGCCAACGGCCTCTCCACGCTGGCCCTGTTCGTGCTGGCCGTGCGCCAGACCCGGGATGTTCCGGACTGGAACCCTGCCGTTTTTGCCCAGATCCAGGTGAGCTTTCTGGCCCGATTCGCGGCGCGGTGGCTCCCTGCAGGCGCGGCATGGCTGCTGGCGGCTGCAGGCTTTCTGCTGGGGGCCAGCCTGATGCGCAGCTTTGCCCAGACCGTGCACTACACTGTCTGGCACACGGCCGACCAGATCGGCAGCCGGGGCGGCTGGCTGGAACACTTCGAGTGCCGGGTGCGGACAAGCGAGATCAGCTTTGCAGATGTCCGCATCTCCCCCGCTGCCCGGCTGATGAAACGCTGGCCGGTCTTTGTAACGGCGGGCGGCTGCTCCCCCGAGCTGCCGCTGTTCGTCTGCCGCAGCGGCGAGGAAGCATTGTTCCGGGAGCTGCTGCCGGAGTTCCGGATGCCGCCCGACCTGCTGGCCCGCACCGAGCAGCGCAGTCTCATCTTTTTTGCACCGGCAGGCATTCCCTTTGCCCTCTGCCTCCTGCTGACGCTGGTCTCGGCCACAGTGCTGCCCCAGCTGACCGTGACCCTGCTCATCCCCACGCTCTTCTTTGGGGCACTGCTGGCCGGGGCCGCGGCTGGCTACCGGCGGGAGGGACTCTGGCTGCGGGAGGGCCGCATGACCCTGCGGCGGCAGCAGGGGCTCTACCTGCACTGCATCTGTGTGTTTCACCCGGATGTCTGCCTGACCGCAGCACAAAGCCCCTGGGCTGCCAGTGTGGGCCGCACCAACCTGACCTTGACCTTTCCCGGCTGGGTAAAGCTCAAGGTGAGGAGCGTGCCGCTGCGGGATGCGGAGAAATTTTTCAGATTTATGGAAACGAATTAAATCTCTCAGCCGCCGATCGGCGACAGCTCTCCCAATAGGGGGAGCCCTTGGCATAAAGATAACGTTATTGTTTTTAGGGGAAGTAAAATTGTTATGATTCATACAGTATTATTTGATTTGGACGGCACTTTGCTGAACACCATCGACGACCTGGCTGATGCAGGCAACTGGGTGTGTGCACAGCACGGGTGGCCGGAGTTTACGGTGGAGCAGTTCAAGCACATGGTGGGCAACGGCATCCCGAAGCTCGTGGAGCGGTTTTCGCCCGCCGATGCCCGCACACCGGAGCAGCTGGCCGCTACGCTGGCGGAGTTTACCGCCCGGTACGATGCCCACAAGGAGGACAAGACCGCGCCTTACCCGGGCATTGCTGCCCTCATTGACGCGCTGAACGCTGCAGGCGTGCAGTGCGCGGTGTTCTCCAACAAGGCTGACCCGCTGTGCGGCAAGATCATCGAGCATTATTTCGGGGCAGGTCGGTTTGTTCTGGTGCGGGGCAGCCGCCCGGGCGTGCCCACCAAGCCCGACCCCACCGGTGTTTACAGCCTGATGCAGGACCTGCACGCAGACCCTGCCAGCACCCTGTTTGTGGGCGACAGCGATGTAGATATCCTGACCGGGCACAATGCCGGTCTGCCTGCCATGGGGGCGCTGTGGGGCTTCCGGGGCCGCGCAGAGCTGACTGCCGCCGGAGCCGATGCACTGGCCGGCGTGCCTGAGGATATTTTAGAATACGTTAGAACACATTAAAGGAACGATCCTCTCCGGCGCTGTGAAGCACGGACGGAGAGGGTCGATTTTTATTTGCAGACTGTTCACAGGATGTTTCTTGCATAAACTCCCCTGTTTTCCTATAATATAGTTCCCATTTGATACAATTGAGAAACGGAGGACTTGCCCATGGCAGCTGAAAAGAAAATCTCCCCCAACGTAGAGAGCCGCCTGCGCCACAACATCCTGAAAATGCCCCAGGAGGTGTATGCCGCCAGCGGCATCGTTATCAACGGGCGGCGGCTGAAAAGCTTTGTATTCACCACCGACCTTGCCATCATCCGCAACTGCGATGCGGACGCGGTGTTCGCGGTCTATCCTTTCACGCCCCAGCAGGCCATCAGCGATGCCATCATCAAGGCATCCTACATCCCGGTGTTCTGCGGTGTGGGCGGCGGCACCACCCACGGCGTGCGCACCCTGAACCTTGCCCGCGACGTGGAGAGCCAGGGTGCCATGGGCGTAGTGCTCAATTCCCCCATCTCTGACCTGAACCTGCTAGCGGTCTCGCGGGTGGTGGACATCCCGGTCATCATCACAGTGACAAAAGAGGACACCAACATCCAGAGCCGCATTGATTCCGGGGCATCCATCCTGAATGTGGCCTGCAGCACCGACACGCCCCGGGTGGTGGCAAAGATCCGGGAGCGGTTCCCGGATGTGCCCATCATCGCCAGCGGCGGCAAGACCGGCGAGAGCATTTCCGCCACCATTGCGGCGGGTGCCAACGCCATCACCTACACACCGCCCTCTCCGGCTGTGCTGTTCAAGGAAATGATGGAGAAGTATCGGGAATGATTTACGCAAGACGCTGTAACTTTTTTCTGTTACAGCGTCTTTTTTACGCTATGAAAGGAGATATTTCAGAAATTTTTGAATTTTTGCGAAATAATTGTTGACAAATCGCGGTCGATTGGATATAATAATAAAGCACTGTTCAAGTGCACAAAATAAATATGGCGGTATAGCTCAGTTGGCTAGAGCATTCGGTTCATACCCGAAGTGTCACCGGTTCAAATCCAGTTACCGCTACCACTTTTACAGAGTTTCGCTAAGGTTAGGGGGACGGTCGTCTGCAGTAGTGGACGATGGAAGTCGGAGGTTTTAGCGAAGCTCTGTATTTCTAAGGCCCGTTGGTCAAGCGGTTAAGACACGGCCCTTTCACGGCTGTAACATGGGTTCGATTCCCGTACGGGTCACCAAAAAGCTTCTGATTGAAAAATCAGGAGCTTTTTCTTTTTGTTTTTTCTACACAACAAACCCCCGCCGTCTGCATCACGCGGACGGCGGGGGTTTCAACATTTTATGAGCGCTTTGTGGAAAAACTCAGGCTCAGCCCTTCTTGTGGGTGGGAACCATAACTTCCAGGCCGCCCATGTAGGGCTGCAGCACCTTGGGGATGGTCACGGAGCCATCGGCCTGCAGATGGTTCTCCAGGAAGGCGATCAGCATACGCGGAGGAGCCACGCAGGTGTTGTTCAGGGTGTGGGCCAGATAGGTCTTGCCGTCCTTGCCCTTGATGCGGATGTGCAGGCGGCGTGCCTGTGCATCGCCCAGGTTGGAGCAGGAGCAGACCTCAAAGTACTTCTGCTGGCGGGGGCTCCAGGCCTCGATATCGCAGCTCTTGACCTTCAGGTCAGCCAGATCGCCGGAGCAGCAGTTCAGCTGACGCACGGGGATCTCCATGCTGCGGAACAGCTCCACAGACATCTGCCACAGCTTCTCGTACCAGTCGGCGCTCTCCTCGGGGCGGCAGACCACGATCATCTCCTGCTTCTCGAACTGGTGGATGCGGTAGATGCCGCGCTCCTCGATGCCGTGTGCGCCCTTCTCCTTGCGGAAGCAGGGGCTGTAGGAGGTCAGGGTCAGGGGCAGAGTGGCCTCGTCCAGGGTCTGGTCGATGAAGCGGCCGATCATGGTGTGCTCACTGGTACCGATCAGGTACAGATCCTCGCCCTCGATCTTGTACATCATGGCATCCATTTCGGGGAAGGACATCACGCCCTGCACCACGTTGCCGTGCATCATAAAGGGAGGAATGACATAGGTGAAGCCCTTGTCGATCATAAAGTCGCGGGCATAGGCCAGCACAGCCTCATGCAGGCGGGCAATGTTGCCCAGCAGGTAGTAGAAGCCATTGCCGGCAACGCGGCCTGCAGCATCCATATCGATGCCGTCAAAGCTCTCCATGATCTCGGTGTGGTACGGGATGGGGAAATCGGGCACGACCGGCTCACCGAAGCGCTGTGCTTCCACGTTGTAGGTGTCGTCCGGGCCGATGGGCACGCTGGGGTCGATCATCTGGGGGATGGTGTACATGATCTCCTGGATGCGGTCAGCCAGCTTGGCTTCCTCGGCTTCCAGTTCTGCCATCTTGTCTGCGTCGGCCTTGACGGCGGCGTTGTTGGCATCGATCTGGGCCTGCAGCTGGGCCTTCTGGGCCTCGTCGGTGCACTTCTTCAGCTGACCGAACAGGGGGCCGTTGGCCTTGCTCAGCTTGTTGCGGGCAGCCTTCAGGCTCTCAACTTCCTTCAGGCACTCGCGGTACTTTGCGTCCTTCTCGATGACTTCATCCACCAGAGGGAGCTTGGCATCCTGGAACTTCTTCTTGATGTTTTCCTTGACAGCATCCGGGTTGTCACGGACAAATTTGATATCAAGCATGATTTACTCTCCTTACTCTATTTTGGTTCGCACAGGAGAGGTTCTGCCCTCCCCTGTGCCGTTCAAAGGCGGGTGCCCGCCTTAGATCGCATGTTACGTCTGGTACTGGCCCAGCAGGTTGGCAAAAGCCTTGAGCTGCTCATCCGAGTAAAAATGGACGGTCAGCTTGCCCTTGCCATCGTGGTAGGCCACACGCACCTCGTTGCCGAGGGCCTGCTTCAGGCTCTCTTCCACCTCCACCGGGAGGGTGCTTTGAGGCGTTGGCGGCGTCAGCTTCCGCGCGGGCTGTTTGGCCAGCTTTTTGCAGAGCGCTTCCGCCTGCCGGACATTGAGCTGGTTGTCCGCGATGATCTGCGCGGCCTGCTCCTGCAGCTCCGGCGTGGGCAGACTCAGGATGACTTTTGCGTGGCCGATGTTGATAAAACCGCTTTTCAGCAGCTCCAGCACATTTTCCGGCAGGTTAAGCAGCCGCAGGCTGTTGGCCAGAGCGCTCCGGCTCTTGCCCAGCTTCTGGGCCGCCTGCTCCTGGGTCAGGTTGCAGCGGGTCATCAGCTCACGGATGCCTGCCGCTTCTTCCACCGGGTCCAGGTCCTCGCGCTGGAGGTTTTCCACCAGCGCCAGCTCCATTGCCTGCTCGTCGGTAACATCTTTTACGATGACCGGCACCTCGGTCAGGCCCGCCATCCGGCTGGCCCGCCAGCGGCGCTCACCGGCCACGATGAGATACCGCCCCACCCCGTGGGGACGCACCGCGATGGGCTGCAGCAGCCCGTGCTCCGCGATGCTGGCGGCAAGCTCTCCCAGTGTGTCATGATCAAAGGTCTTGCGCGGCTGGTCCGGGTCTGGCTCGATCTCCCGCAGGGGCAGCGTTTCGATCCGGGTGTCAGCCTCAAAGCTGGGGGCGGCGTCCTCAAACAGACTTTCCAGCCCCCGGCCAAGGCCTCCTCTTCCTTTTGCCATGAATCTCTCTTCCCCCTGTGTTTATACTTCTTCCAGCGCGTTTTGGGGCGGCTCCTGCTCCTCGGCCGCCTTGCGGCGGCGCTTGGGTGCCGCGTCATGCGGGCGGTTGTTCTTGACGAACTCAATGGCGAGGTCCATATAAGCCTCGCTGCCCCTGCCTTTCGGCTCATAGAAATTGATGGGCTGGCCATAGCTGGGCGCTTCCGAGATGCGGACGGTGCGCGGGATGGTGGTCTTGTAAACTTTGTGGCCAAAGTATTTTTTGACCTGGTCCACCACCTGCATGGTCAGGTTGAGCCGCTCCGAGAACATGGTGAAGACCACGCCCTCGATATCCAGATACGGGTTATACTTTTTGCGGATGGTTTTCAGGGTGCTGATGAGCTCCGACAGGCCCTCCAGCGCATAATACTCGCACTGGATGGGGATAAGCACGCTGTCGCAGGCACACAGGCCGTTGAGCGTGAGCAGGTCGAGGCTGGGCGGGCAGTCAATGAAGATAAAGTCGTAATCCTGCTGCACTTTCGCCAGCGCCTTGCGCAGGCGGCTCTCTCGGCCGGGCAGGTCGATCATTTCCAGGCCAGCGCCCGCCAGACGGGTGTTGGAACCGATGACATCGGTGCGGAACTCGGTTTTGCGGATGACGTCTTTGGGCTCCGCCTCCCCGATGAGCATTTCATAAGTACCCAGCTCGACACTCCGTTTGGGGATGCCGTAGCCCGTGGTGGTATTGCCCTGTGGGTCCAGATCGACGATCAGCACTTTTTTCCCCAGTGCTGCCACGCAGGACGAAAGGTTGACGGCCGTTGTTGTCTTGCCGACGCCGCCTTTCTGGTTTGCAACTGCAACGATTTTTGCCACGCGCTTTTGATTCCTCCCGGGAAAAAGATTTGTTCCACATGGAACATTACGAGGCCGGAACCCGCCGTTTTCCCCGCAGCAGGCCCCCTATACAGCTTAGTATAGCACATCAGCGCCGCTTTTTGAACCGCTTTCGGCTGAAAAAAGCAGAAAAAACGTGTAAATTCTCCTTATTTCTGTGCTGCCGCAGTCGGAATGCGCACCGTATACTCAATATATCCATCCCGTTCTTCCCGGTGAGAGGTAGCCGGAACCCCGTTATCTGTCATCAAACGGATGGCGTGGTCGATGGTGTTGACGAAGATCCGCACGTCTTTCACCATGGAGACGCGGTGCTTCCCCGGTGTCTCGTTGAGGAGCTGGTCAATGTAAAGGTCGGTGGCGCGGGCGTTCATTTTCCGCTTGGCGATCATGATCAACGCTTCGCTCCGGCGGTTCTCGGGCAGGCGGAGCACCGCCCGGGCGTGGCGTTCCGTCAGGCCGTTGTCCAGCACAAATTGCCGCTGGTCGGCCGTCAATTGCAGCAGCCGCAGCTTGTTGGCGAGGGTGGGCTGTGCCATGCCCAACCGCTTGGCCGCTTCGGCCTGGGTGCAGTCCCACAGCACCATCACGTCCCGCAGGCCCTGCGCCTGCTCAAAGGGATTCAGATTTTCCCGCTGCAGGTTTTCCAAAAGGCCCAGGGCAGCGGTCCGCTCGTCGCTGTAATTGCAGAGGATGGCCGGGATGGTCTGCATCTTTGCCAGCTTGCAGGCACGGAGCCGCCGCTCCCCCGCCACCAGCTCATAGCTGCCATCGGCTGTTTTCCGTACCGAGATGGGCTGGAGCAGGCCGTTTTCCCGGATGCTCTGGGCAAGCCCGGCCAGCTCCTGCTCATCAAAGCTGGTGCGGGCCTGAAATGGCGAGGGCCGGATGGCGTCGATGGGCAGTGCGTGGATTTTTCCCGCTGATTTTTTCCGTTCAAACATAATTCTTCCCCTTTCGCAGTGATTGCAGGTTTGTTTTCCACCCTTTCCCGGGAAAACGTGGAAAACACAGGCGTTCTGCACTCAGTGTAACAGAAAAAGCAACGCCCTGCCAGAAGTTTCGTTCGGCAGGGCGTTGCATATTTTGTTCAGTTCTGCGTTATTTCAGCGGACTTTTTGCGATCTTTCCGCCGTTTCTGGGGTAGGCTGTCGGAGTTTGCGAAATCTTTTTGCAGAGGATGAGAGTGCGGGTATCGCCCCCCGGCAGGTGCAGGGTGCGGGTCTCTTTGTACTCGCCGCCCAGCTTTTTGATGGCTCCCCGGGCGGCCGCCAGCTCTTCCTCTCCAGAAGCGCCTTTCATGGCCAAAAAGCTGCCGCCCACTTTTACCAGCGGCAGGCAGTACTCCGCCAGCATCGGCAGGGCTGCCACGGCACGGGCGGAGGCCAGATCAAACTGCTCCCGCCACACCTTGCGGGCGGCTTCCTCCGCGCGCTCCTTGGCAAACTCCACGCCCGTGAGACCCAGCTGGGCGCAGGCATACTTCAAAAACTCCACCCGCTTGCCCGTGGGCTCCATCAGGGTAAGCTCCAGCTCCGGCTTGTAGATTTTTGTCACAATGCCGGGGAAACCGGCACCGGCACCCACATCCACCATCTTCCCTGCCACTTCCGGCTGGGAGGCAAAGAGCAGGCTGTCAAGGAAATGCTTATCCTCAATGCCCTCCGGGTCGGTGATGGCAGTCAGGTTGACTTTCTGGTTGTAGTCCACCAGGATCCGCGCAAAGGCGTCCAGCTGGTCCAGCTGGGTGCCTGTCAGGGCGATGTTCCACATGGAACATTTCTGTTCCAGTCTCGCTTTGTCGATCATAACTTTATTCTCCCGTCAATTCCACAAAAATCGGCTCGTGATGTACCGCAGGCAGAAACTTTTCAAAAATATCTTTCGTGTACAGTTTCAGCAAGTCTTGGTTCCCCCCTCTGGGGGAGCTGGCGCGTCAGCGACTGAGAGGGCGCGCCGCCAGTGCAATGCTCAGTTGTGCCACATCCGAGGGCGACACGCCCGGGATGCGCCCCGCCTGCCCCAGATTCTTGGGGCGGATGCGGGAAAGCTTTTCGCGGGCTTCCAGCGTCAGGCCCGTCAGATTCTCGTAGTAGAAATCCTCCGGGATGAGCGTCTTCTCGTGCCGCGCCACGTCCCGGATCATCCGGTCCTGCCGTGCGATATAACCCGCGTATTTGATCTCCGTTTCCAGCCGCTCGGCCAGCATGGGGGTGATCCCCTCTCCCCAGCCGATGAGCTTTGCCACCAGCGGGTACGAAATTTCCGGGCGGCGGAGCAGCTCTTCGGCAATGCCGCCCTCGGCGGCCGGGGCAAGCCCGGCTTCCTCCATGGCGGCCCGGAGCTCTGCCGTGCGGAGGTGTGTCTCATGCAGGCGGCGGCGCTCGGCTTCCAGAATGTTCTGGGTGTGCTGGTACTTTGCCCAGCGGTCATCCTGCACCAGGCCGTATTCCCGGCCGATGGGGGTCAGGCGCTGGTCAGCGTTGTCCTGCCGCAGGGTCAGGCGGTACTCGCTCCGGCTGGTCATCATCCGGTAGGGGTCCATCACACCCTTTGTCACCAGGTCATCCACCAGCGTGCCCAGATAGCTGGTATGCCGGGGCAGGATGAGCTGCGTTTTGCCCAGCGCATTGCGGGCAGCGTTCAGGCCCGCCAGCAGGCCCTGGGCTGCCGCCTCTTCATAACCGGAGGTACCGTTGAACTGCCCGGCACCGTACAGGCCCCGGACATGCTTGCTTTCCAGTGTGGCTTCCAGGCTGGTGGGGTCTACACAGTCGTACTCGATGGCGTAGGCCGGGCGCATGATCTCAATGTGCTCAAAGCCCTTGATGCTGCGGTAAAACGCGTTCTGCACATCTTCCGGCAGGCTGCTGGAAGCGCCCTGCAAATACATTTCCTCGGTGTTCTCCCCGCAGGGCTCCACAAAGATGGGGTGGCGCTCCTTGCCCGCAAACCGCACCACCTTATCCTCAATGGAGGGACAGTACCGGGGGCCGACGCCCTCGATCATACCGCCGTAAAGGGGGCTGCGCTGGATGTTATCCAGAATGATCTTGTGGGTGGTGGGGTTGGTGTAGGCGATCCAGCACTCCACTTTATTGTGCATGGGCGTGTCTGTCAGGAAACTGAAGGGCTGCAGCTCATTGTCCGGGTCGCCGGGCTGGCACTCCAGCTGGGAGAAATCAATGCTCCGCCGGTGGACACGGGCCGGGGTGCCGGTCTTGAACCGCCGCAAGGGCAGGCCCGCCGCTTTCAAGCTCTCGGTCAGGGCGTTGGCCGCGTGCATTCCGTCCGGGCCGGACGCATACCACGCATCCCCGACAAAAATTTTGCCGCCCAGGTTGGTGCCCGTGGCAATGACAACACACTTGGCCCCATATTCCCCGTTGAGCTGGGTCACCACGCCCTTGACTCTCCCCTGCTCCACCTCGATGGAAACGACTTCCGCCTGATGGATGGCAAGGCCGGGCGTCAGCTCCAGCGCGTGCTTCATATATTCGTGGTATCGCTTGCGGTCGGTCTGGACGCGCAGGGCGTGGACGGCAGGGCCCTTGCCCTTGTTCAGCATCCGGCTCTGCAGATAAGTAGCATCCGCCGCCAGGCCCATCACACCGCCAAGAGCGTCCAATTCACGCACCAACGTACCTTTTGCAGTTCCACCGATGCTGGGGTTGCAGGGCATATTGCCGATGGCATCCAGACTCATGGTAAAGACTGCCGTCTTTGCCCCCAGCGTGGCAGCGGCGTGGGCTGCCTCAATGCCGGCATGGCCCGCACCAATGACGATGACGTCATAATCTCCTAAATGGTTCATTTGAAACTTTCCCTTAAAACCAATAAACTTCCCCTCTTTGCCAAAGGCTCCCCTGTCAGGGGAGCTACCGCTGAAAACGGCTGAGAGGTTCTACTTTCCCACACAAAAACGTTCAAATACTTCGTTGATGACCGCTTCCGATGCATTTTCACCGGTCAGCTCACAGAGGGCATCCAGCGCGTCGTCCACACAGACGGAAACGGCATCCAGCCCGAAACCTCCCTCCACGGCGTCCAGCGCCCCGGCCACGGCGTCCCGGGCATGGGTGGCGGCGGCCAACTGCCGCTGGCCGGAAAGGCTGGCGGCGTGCGGGTCGATCTGGTTGGTGCCCAGCAGACGGGCCACTGCCGCCGCGATGACTTTCCGGCTCCCCTCTTCCTGGCAGCAGACCGGAATCACCATGGAAAAATCGGCGGCAATGGCCTCTGCATCAAACTGCGTCGGCTTATCCTCCTTATTCACCAGTGCAATGGCCGGGCGGCCTGCACAGCGCCGGGCCAGGGCCAGGTCTTCCCGGGTCAGAGGTTCCGAGCCATCAAAGACGGCCAGGATCAGCCCGGCCTCGTCCAGCTTCTTCCAGCTGCGGCGGATGCCCTCGGCCTCAATGGCGTCATCGGTCTGGCGCAGGCCTGCGGTGTCAAACAGGTTGAGCCGGATATCCCCCAGCTGCACGGCCTGCTCCACCACGTCGCGGGTAGTGCCCGCCACCGGGGTGACAATGGCCCGGTCAAACCCGGCCAGCAGGTTGAGCAGCGTGGATTTGCCCGCATTGGGCCGCCCCACAATGGCACAGTCCACGCCCTCCCGGAGCACGGCCCCGGCATCGTAATTCCGGATCAGCTCCTCCAGCTCCTGCCGGACCTGCCCCAGCACCGTGTGCAGGTGGGCGTCGTCCAGCTCGGGGACATCCTCTTCCGGGAAATCCACCCAGGCAGCCAGATGGGCCTGCAGGCCGGTCAGGGCCTCTTTTTCGGCGCCGATCTTTTTCGCCAGCGCGCCGGAGAGGGACGCGTTGGCCAGCGCCGCTCCCTGTTTGCCGTCTGCCGAAATAATGTCCATGACGGCTTCCGCCTGGGTCAGGCTCATTTTGCCGTTGAGGAACGCGCGGCGGGTATACTCGCCGGGAGCTGCCGGGACAGCCCCTGCCGCGATGCAGGCTTCCACCAGCCGCCGGGCCACCGCACTGCCGCCGTGGCAGGAAAGCTCTACCACATCTTCTCCAGTGTAACTGTGCGGTGCCCGGAAGAACAGAGCCACCCCCTCGTCAAAGGCGTCGTCTCCCTCCACAAAGGAGCCAAACAGGGCAGTGTAGCCTTTGGCCTCCTCCACGTTCTTGTTCGGGTTGGCCGGGTGGAACACCCGCGCGGCCACGGCATAGCTTTCCGGCCCGGACAGCCGCACCACCGCGATGCCGCCCGCCCCCGGTGCCGTGGCAATGGCGGCAATGGTCGTATTCTGCATGAGGTTCCCTCCCGCTCCAAAATTTCAATTACAGTATATTGTACCACGAACCACCGGAAAAAGAAATATAAGGGCGCAAAAAAGCACAGCGCCTGTGGGAGTTTTCCCTGCGCTGTGCTCATTCTTCGGTGCCGCGCCGCAGCTGTTCGTAATGTCTGCTTTTGTCCAGATACATCCGCTGCTCCGCCTTTTTGATGAGAGCGTCAATGTCAATGCCGCCCGCGCTGTGGGAGGCAGTGCCCACGGCCACGGAATAGCCTGCCTCCTCCACCTGCCGGACAAACTGCTCCATGTTTTCGTTCAGCTCCGTGTCGGGGCTGTCCAGCGCAAAGGCCACAAACTCATCTCCGCCAATGCGGTAGCTGTCCTCTTCCCCAAAGATCTCCCGCAGGATGCAGGCCACGGTGCGGAGCATCTTGTCTCCCTCCTCGTGGCCGTAGGTGTTGTTCAGCTCATGGAGGCCGTTGACGTCGATGTAAACACAGGTGAGGCTGTTGCTGCACCGGAGCGGGTAATCCCGCAGGCGGTTCTCGTAGGCATTGCGGTTGTGCAGCCGGGTGTTGAGGTCGCTTTCCGCCACGGTAGACAGCTTGCTGCTGGTGATAAAGTTGCCGTACATCATGCTCATGACAAAGGTGGACACAATGCAGGAGATGGTCCCGAACACCAACGCGTTGCAGACATCCATGGGGATGACCCGCCAGTCCTTGAAGCGGGTGACGCAGACCAGAAAAATGCCGTCGAACAGCAACACATTGGCAATGTGCAGGATGGGCCGCATCATAAACAACATCGGCACACAGAGCAGAAACGGAAAAAACGCGGTAGCGCGCTGATCCGGGGTCTGCACCGTGCCCAGGAAAATCCCCAGGCCATAGACCATGGCTCCAAAGGCGTAGATCTCCCAGTTTAAAAACAGACCCAGCTTTTGCGGGAGCATCTGCTCCACGGCCAGCAGTCCCAGGCTGACAATGAGGGCCGCTGCAAAAACCGGGATATGGTCATACAGCAGCGGCACCATACAGGAACCAAGGGTCAGCGCCACAAAAAAGGCACAAGCCGTGCCCAGAAACGCGGTCAGCCGATGTCGGTTGGCGATCTGCACATCCATCTGACAGCGTGCAAAATCTTCTGGCTCTGCCCCGGCATACAACAGCAGCTTTTTCAGTTTTTCTATCATCGGGGTCTCCTCTCCGGCCAAGCCTGCTGTTTTGCATCGGGCTCATCCACATTTAACTTTATTATACAATATTTCGTTTCAAAAAGATATGATTTTAAGCAAGTTTACCCCCCCCCACCAAAATTTCCACATTATGGCGAATATCAGCCGAGGTTTTTCGCCATCTTTGCACAAAAAAGACGTGCAGCCATAATAGCTGCACGTCCTTTCGCTTATTTTAAGGGGTCAATTGCCGGGGAACCAGGCATCAGAACGCGGCAATGTCTGCCGTGGTGATGGCCTTGCCGGGCAGGGTGCGGCTGTCGGCGTTCTCATTGAGTGCCAGCTTGCCCTCACGCAGCAAGCGGACAGCCTTTTCGTGGTCGGCAGCTTTCCAGTTGTTTCCTACGATCTTCCAGTTATTGTCCACATGGGGCTCGATGGTGCCGCCCTTGACGGTGCGGATGTACTCGCCCAGCAGCTCGCGGACACCGCCCACATCGCCACGGACGTCGATCTCCAGCAACTTGGGCAGCTCATCGCCCTCGGCGAAGATATCCGCATAGGCCAGCAGCTGGGTGGTAGCGCGGTAGTTGTTCACGGCCACCACAAAGCTATCGGTATCCTGCACGGCCTTGCCGTTCATCCAGGTCAGGTTCCGGATGCGGTTGCCCGGCTCCTTGGAGATGTCCAGATCATACTTGACGCCTGCAAAGGCATCGTACAGGTAGTAGCGGACGGAGGAATCAAAGGCGATGGTGACATCCTGCGGCTCCCAGGTCTTGAAGAACGCAGCCGACCACTCCATGAACTTGCGCAGCTGCAGGCCGTTCATCTGCAGCTTGTACAGGGTGTTCTGGTAGGTGTAGATGCTGGCCATATCGCACTTGCGGATGGTGCCCTCTTTCATCTGGGAGGTCATGGAGGTCAGGGCCGTTGCAGAGACCTGTGCACCGGTATAGTACATCTGCACTTCGTTGATGAAGTCCAGCAGCGCGGTATCCTGGATCATGGCCTGCGGCAGGCAGTCGATCTCATTGGCCGGGGCCAGGTCGCCGCCGCGCAGCTCACCGATGGGCGTCACGGCATCTTCCTTGGCGCGGGCGTCGTACTCGGCCAGCAGAGCGGTAAGCTCGGGGTCCGGCGCGTAATCCTTGATCAGCAGGTTCTCGGAGGTGCGGTTCTTCACTTTCCACTTGCCGTCCAGGCCGCGCTGCAGGTAGAGGTGGATCTCAGACACGGTAGCGCCCGCATTCTTGTTCTCCACCACCAGCACGTTGTTGATCATCTGGTTGGGGATGCTCTTGTGGCCGTGGGCTGCCACGATGACATCGAACTCCGGGCAGGCATTGGCCAGGTCGGTAACACCGGAGCCATAAACACCATACTCGTTCTCCACGTCCATGTGCATAACGCCAACGATGACATCCACCTGATCCTTGATCTGGTCGATGATCTTCCGGCTCTCGTCCACAGGGTTGGTGACGGTCCAGCCCTCAAGGTTCTTGGAGTCCCAGCGGGTGATGTTGGGGGTGACCATGCCGATGACGCCGATCTTGACACCGCCCTTGTGGATGATGGTATAGCCGTCGGCCAGAGGCTTGCCCTCCGGGCTGTAGACGTTGCCCGTCAGCACCTTGGCTTTCTGCTGGGAGAGCACTTTTTCCAGCGTGGCCATGCCATAGTTGTACTCATGGTTGCCGGTGACATAGACATCATAGCCGATGGCGTTCTGGGCCGCGATCATCGGGTGGATCTCGTCATTGAGGAACAGTTCTGCCGAGTTTGCCTGGATGGTATCGCCCGCGTCCACCACCAGCGTGGTCTTGGTGCGGGCTTCCCGGATCGCAGTGGCCTGCTGGGCCACGCTGCCGGAAGCGTCTTCCTTGTTGGCGGCGTAATCCCAGGGGTCAAACTTGCCGTGGGTATCGCTGGTAGCAAGGATCTGCAGGTCCATGCTCCACAGGTTTTTGATGTCACAGGCAGCAGCCGAGGGGGCCAGACCGCTCACGGCAGCAGCCGTAGCCGATGCACCGGCCACGCGTAGGAAATTGCGGCGGGAAATCTTATTCTCTTGCATAATATCCTCTCTTTTCTGCTTTGGGGTTCAAATTTCCAAAGCGCTCCGTGCTCCTAGTATAAAGCTTTAGTCTGACTCTTTACAATGGACAACCTGGAGAAAAATCTCCCGCAAATTCAGACAAGTTTCCCAAACATCCAAAAGAGCCCCTTTCCCGGCCGGGAAAGGGGCTCTCAAGATCCAAATTACAGCTCGATCTTGCCGAAGCTCAGATCGGCAAAATCATCCACGCGCTCGGTGCGCTTGGGTGCCACAGGGGCGGCACTCTCCGCGTCACGGGGTGCATAGGTGCGCTCCGGCACGCTGGAGCCGCGGGGACCACGGCTGACGCCGCCGCGACCGCCACGATAACCGCCGGAACGGCCGCCGCGCTCATTGCGGTCACCACCACGGTAGCCGCCGCGATTGCCGCCCGGACGACGGCCATTGGGACGGCCGCCACGGCCGCGGCGCTCGCCGTAAGTATTCTCGGTCTGTGCGTCGGGAGCGGTAGAGTAGATGACCACACGGCGGTCACGGCCCTCGCCCTTGCTCTCGCTGCGGACACCCTCCATCTTGCCGATGGCAGAGTGGATAATGCGGCGCTCATAGGGGTTCATGGGCTCCATGGCAAAGCTGCGGCCGGTCTTGCGGACCTTGGCACCAATGCGCTGTGCCAGAGCGGTCAGGTCGCTCTCGCGCTTATCACGGTAGCCGGCCACATCCAGGCCCAGCTTGATGTAATCGCCCTCCAGGCGGTTGGCCACCAGGCTTGCCAGATAGGACAGGCTCTCCATGGTCTCGCCGCGGCGGCCGATCAGAGCACCCAGCTTCTCGCCATCCAGACGGATGATGGTAGCCTCGCCTTTCTGCACAGCGCTGAATGTCACGTTCTCCACGCCCATCCGCGCGATGACCTCACGCAGATAGTCCACAGCGGCCTTGACCTTGTTGTTCTCTTCGATATTGATGGGCACTTCCACCTCTTCGCCCTCAGCAGGGGCAGCCTCTGCCGCCGCCTCTTCCACGGGCTGCGCGGCGGGAGCTTCTTCTGCTGCAGGGGCGGCGGGAGCTTCCTCCACAGGGGTCTTCTCCTCTGCCTTGGGCTCCTCGGCCACGGGAGCCGGAGCAGCTTTTTCCTCCACCACGGGTGCCGCGGGAACGGGGTCTGCCTCCTCCACGGTCACGCGGACTTTGGCGGGGGTCAGCTTCAGGCCCAGAAAGCCTGTCTTCTGGGGCATTTCCAGCACTTCATAGCTCACGTTGATATCGTCGGCCTGCACGCCCAGCTTGGCGCAGGCGTTGGCGCGGGCTTCGTCAACCGTCTTGCCGGTTGCTTCCTGAGTACGGATCATAATACGGTCAGTCCTCCTTTTTGTTTTCCAGCTCGCTCAGCGGGACCGTGCGCTCGTCCTTGTACTTTTCCTCGTCCTGCTGGCGGGCATACTCCAGGCGGCGCTTGTTCATCTCACTGGCGGAGACATTCTTTTCCACGATCTCACCGGTCTTTTCGTCCTTGACCTTGAGGGTAGTGCTCTTCACACCGCGCTTCTGCTCCTTGCGGTGGGCGGCGATCTCAGCCATGACCTCTTCCTTGACCTTTTCGGGGTCGTAGATCTTGCGCATGACCTGGGTCTGCACGGTCATGATGACGTTGGAAATGACGTAGTACAGAGAGAACGCGCAGGGCACGGTAAAGCAGAAGAACAGGTACATCAGGGGCATCATATACATGGTCACTTTCATGCTGCCCTGCATCTGCTGGCCGGAGGCTTTCATGCTGATGTGGGTGGAAATGAACATGGTCACGATGGCCAGGATGGGGAAGATCAGCAGGGGCAGGTTATCGGCCGAGAGGTTGTACTGGGGCACACGGGTCAGATCGATGCCGAAGAAATCCATGTGCTGGCCAAACTCGGTGATGGTGCTGAGCTGTTCGGCAGTGAAAGCACTGCTCACCGTGGGCTCCCCTGCGATGACCTGCGCAATGATATTGGTGTCGCAGGTAACGGTCGTGAAGCTGATGCCCAGGGCCGTCAGAGCCTCGCTGGCGGCGCTGATGGCTGCAGAGCCGATGTGGAAGATGCGCTGCAGCGGGCGGTACACGACCTCGATGACGCCGAACATGACCAGGAAGTTGATGAGCATGGGGGCGCAGCCGGACATGGGATTGTAGCCGAAGTCCTGCTGCAGCTTCATGATCTCTTCGTTCTGTTTTTCCGGCTTATCCTTGTACTTTTTCTGGATATCCTGGATCATCGGCTGGAAAGCCGACATTTTGGCCATGCTCTTCTGCTGGTTGAGCTGGAGTGGGATCTTCACGATGTTGATGAGCAGGGTGAAGAGGATGATGTCCCAGCCGTAGTTGGGGATCAGCTTGTAGATCCACTCCATCACATAACCGAGTGGCACGCCGAGGATGTATAAAGGGTTCATAGCTTCGTCCATTCTGCCCCGTCTGTGGCGCGGAGCGGTTATTTTTATCGAAGGACGCCTGTCCACAGCGCAGCGCGTCACAAGAAGCAAATTTTAATCGCCTTTCTGCTCCACCTCCCCTGTTCAGGGAGGTGGCACGCCGCAGGCGTGACGGAGAGGTCTGTTTTCCACTTATTTTCCGTGTCTTGTGGAAAACAGTCTGGCCGGAGAAAGCTTCCGGGCCGGGTTGCGCCAGCGGCCGGGCTCCGGCACGGGGTCGTAGCCCCAGCGGCCCAGCGGGTTGCACCGGGCAATGCGGGCAGCGGCCAGCAGCAGCCCCTTGATGCAGCCGTGGGTCTGGATGGCCTCGATGGCATACTGGCTGCAGGAGGGGGTAAAACGGCAGTTGCGCCCCAGTCCCGGGCTGATCCACTTCTGATACCAGCGGATGGGCACGCACAGGGCACGGCGGGACCATGCCGAGAGCGGGTTCACTTGCTTTCCGGCCTGCGGGCCGGGGGGACCGTGGCAGGGGGCTTGGCACCCGGCTGCTTCGCCTTATCCGGCAGGCCGGCCTGAGCAAACAGTTTGGCCACCACGCTGGAGAGCTGCCAGCTCTTGAGGCGGGGGGTCATGCCCCGGGCCACAAAGATGAGGTCATAGCCGCCGATGTTGTAATCCAGATGCTCGTCAATGGCGGCTTTCATCACGCGGCGGGCGCGGTTGCGCTGGACGGCGTGGCCGATCTTTTTGGTGGCCGTCAGGCCCACGCGGGTCTTTTTGCCCCGTGTTTTGAGGACGTAGAGCACCAACGCCGGGTTGACATAAGACTTGCCGCGGGCATACACGCGGCCAAACTCCGCGTTGCGGCGGATGGGACGATAGCGCATTTGTTGGCGCCTCCCTCTTCGAGAATCAAACAAGCCCTGCACAAAGGCAAAGCTCATTTGTCAGTATAGCAAAAAAACGCCCGCAAGGAAAGTCTGTCCGGGCGTTTTTCTGGTACAATTCTTGCGAAACTTTTTAGTTAAAACGCACAATTGGATAAAAAAGAAGACCGCCAATTCAATATCAGCGGTCTTTTGCGCATGTTCAGTTCTGCGCTGACCCATTGCCACGCGGGCTCAGATCAGACAGTCAGGCTCTTGCGGCCCTTTGCACGGCGAGCATTGATGACCTTGCGGCCGTTCTTGGTGCTCATGCGGGTCAGAA
>OODB01000263.1_pt1 | contig 56086 bp, 37 predicted proteins | sample 1671721 | NCBI WGS metagenome assembly OODB01 (sample SAMN06348185, study PRJEB24527) | human gut metagenome | biome: human gut; feature: ankylosing spondylitis patient; material: feces | host: Homo sapiens | place: China | collected 2015-10
GTTAAACAAAAAATTTCCTTTATTCATCAAAGACAAAGTTGCTGGAGAATTTTTTCTCCAGCAACTTTCTTCATATAGAAAACCACAAGCTATGCTTGTGGAAGAATAGAGCCGTAGCGTTGAAACGGTAGAAAAAGAACCTCCTTTTGCTATAATTAGAAGCGGGTAACGCCAACCGCATACTAAAGCAAAAGGAGGTTTATCCATATGGACGAGAAAAGTTTATCACATACGAGCTGGAATTGCAAACCTAAAATACAAATACGGAAGGAGAGTGTTCTGGGCGAAAGGATATTACGTAAATACAGTAGGTGGAAATGAAACCAAGATCCGCAAATACATTCAGGAACAAGAGTTCAACGATCAGATGTGCGACCAGTTGAGCTTCAAGGAATACGAAGATCCATTCAAGAATGTAGCTGACTTCGATGACGACGATTCGCCAGAAGTGCCTGCAGATAGTATGAGAAAGTAAAAGCAACGTCAGTGTGCGGTTGACATCGCTCATTGTGCGCCTTTAGGCGCGGCTGGTATTATGGCCCCTATGGGGCCGTTCTGCAAACCCCGCGTTTTCACGCGGGATTATGATATCCTGTGTTATAATGAAAGCAGAAAATACTGCGAGGTGACATTTATGCCTTTGAATCATCCCATTACCCCGGCCCTTCTGGCCGACCCGGAAATTTTCCAGCAGAACCGTCTGCCTTTCCACGCCCACTTTGCCGACCAGACAAGCCCTGAACTGCCCTTGACCGTCAGCTTGGACGGCAAATGGGCTTTCCGCTATGCGGAGAACCTGACTGCACCCTTTACGGACTGGGATACCCTGACTGTGCCCGGCTTTATCCAGATGCAGAGCCTGCAAAAGCCCGGCCAGCCCTACGGCACGCCCCATTACGTCAACACCCAGTACCCGTGGGACGGCCACGAAAAGCTGCACCCCGGCCAGATTCCGCAGGATTATAACCCCATCGGGGAGTATCAGCGCAGCTTTACCCTGCCGGAAAACTGGGCAAACTGTTATCTGCGCCTGAACGGCGCGGACAGCGCCGCCGCCGTCTGGTGCAATGACGTTTACATCGGCTATACCGAGGACACCTTTACCCCCGCGGAATTTGATATGACCGCCGCCGTCCACTCCGGCGAAAATACCCTGACCGTGCAGGTGTACCGCTTTTCCTCCGGAAGCTGGCTGGAAGATCAGGATTTCTGGCGTATGAGCGGTCTGTTCCGCTCGGTGGAGCTGTTCACAAAACCGGAGATTCACCTTGAAGATGCCTTTGTGAAGCAGGAGTTTGCCCCGGATTTTTCCAGTGCCACCGTCACCTTTGATTGCAAGGTCAGCGGCGCGGGCACCATCTCGGTGGTGTTTGACGGGCAGCAGCAGTCTGCTGAGGTGGGCGAGCCTGCCGAATACGACAGCGGTGTGGTGTTTGGCAAAGGCGAGTCCGACCCGGATGTGGAGGAGGACGTACAGGATGTCTCCTTCACCTTTACGGTGGAGCATCCCGCTCTGTGGAGCGCCGAGCAGCCGAACCTGTACGAGGCTGAAATTGCCCTGCTGAATGAGGGTACTCTCGTGGAGCGCACCGGCCTGAAAGTCGGTCTGCGTAAGTTTGAACTGAAAGACCGCCAGATGCTTTTGAACGGCCAGCGTATCGTGTTCAAGGGCGTCAACCGCCACGAATGGAGCTGCCGCACCGGCCGCACGGTCAGCCGGGAAGAGATGCTGTGGGATGTAAAGTACCTGAAAGCCCACAACGTCAACGCCGTGCGCACCAGCCACTACCCGAACGACCCGTATTTTCTGCAGCTCTGCGATGAATACGGCCTGTATGTCATCGGGGAAACGAACCTTGAAACGCATGGTACATGGCAGAAACTGGGGGCAGACGGCTCGGATGAATGGACGCTGCCCGGTGCCCGCCCGGAGTGGCGGGAGAATGTGCTTGCCCGCGCCGAAGCCATGCTGGAGCGGGACAAAAATCACCCTGCTATCCTGATCTGGTCTTGCGGCAACGAAAGCTACGGCGGCAAGACCCTGTGGGAGATGAGCGAATACTTCCGCCACACCGACCCCAGCCGCCTTGTGCACTACGAGGGCATTTTCTGGAACAGGGAATACCCCGCCACTTCCGACATGGAAAGCCAGATGTATACCCCGGTGGCAGACATCAAAAAGTTTCTGGCAGAGCACCCGGAAAAGCCCTTTATCATGTGTGAGTACAGCCACGCCATGGGCAACAGCTGCGGCGGCATCACCGATTATACCGAGTATGCCTACGAAGAGCCGCTGTATCAGGGCGGCTTTATCTGGGAGTACATGGACCACGGCATTGCAGTGACTGACCCGGACGGCAGACCCGGCTTTGCCTACGGCGGTGACTTTGGCGACCGCCCCACCGACCGGGAATTCTGCGTGGACGGTCTGGTACTGCCGGACCGCCGCAACACCCCCAAGATGGATGCGGTGAAGGCGGCATACGCCCCCTTGAAAATCACCCTGACCGACACGGAAGCAATCGTTGAAAACCGGAATCTCTTTACCGACCTGAGCGCCTACGACCTTGTGTTTGCATCCTCGGTCAGCGGCAAGCCGGAGCGCCGCGCCGTGCTGCGGGCAGACTGCAAGCCGGGTGAGACGGTGCACATCGCGTTCCCGTTCGCTCTGCCGGAAGCAGGGCTTTCCTGCATGACTGTTGCCGCTGTGCAGCGGGCTGCGCTGCCCGGCATCCCGGCGGGCTATGAAGCCGCTTTTGGGCAGGTGTGGCACAACTACGCCAAAGCACGGCTGACCCTGCCCGCTCCGCAGCTGGTGGAGATGGACTGCAACATCGGCGTAAAGGGCGAGGGTTTCGAGTACATTTTTGGCCGCGGCAAGGGGCTTGTGTCCATCCGCTATAACGGCGTGCAGCTGCTGGACGATACCGTGCGCCCCAACTTCTGGCGTGCGCCCACCAACAACGACGAGGGCTGCGCAGAACCTTTTGCATTTGCCTTCTGGAAAACCGCCGGACTGTATGCCCGGTGCGATGCCCTGACCGCCGAAACAAAGGGAGAATTTGTCACAGTTTGTGCCGTCTACACCCTGCCGGGCGGGCAGACGCTGCCCATTGATTTTGCCATTGACGGCGTAGGCCGCTGCGACATTACGATGACATGGCAGGGTGAAAAGACGGAGCTGCCGGAGTTCGGGATGCTCTTCCCGCTGCGCCGGGAACTGACAGAAGTCTCCTATCTGGGTCTTGGCCCCCGGGAGACCACTGCCGACCGCACTGCCGGGGGCAAAATGGGCGCATGGAGCTACAACGTCCGGCAGGACTTTGCCCAGAACAGCCCGGTCTACCCGCAGGAATGCGGCAGCCGCACCCATGTGTACCGCGCAGACCTGACCGGAACCATTCCGGGCATCGGTTTTGCCAGTGGCAGCGGCATGACCTTCTCGGCCCTGCCCTACACCCCCCACGAGCTGGAAAATGCCTGGCACCTTTACCAGCTGCCTCGCGATGACAACAAGACCATCGTCCGCTGCGCTGCCTTCCAGCGCGGCGTTGGCGGCGACAACAGCTGGGGCGCAAAGCCCCATGCGGATGCCTGCTTTGCGGTGGAGAAGGGCATGACCTTCTCGTTCTCCATCCAAAAGCAGAATGGATAATTTATAAAGACCAGAGTGGAGGCGCTTATCAACGTCTCCACTCTGGTCTTTCTTTTTCGTTGGCGCTGTTTTGCAACAGCCTGTACTAACTGAGCATCTTTCTACGCAGTGTTTATGACTCTGATCAATCCAACTCCAGATCCTCAAAGCCGGTGACTGTTTCAAACCGACGGGTGCGCACCTCCATCATCTCGCTGATGAGTTCGGCGGGAAGGGCGAGTGCTCCGGCCATCCGAAGCAGAGTGCTGACATCAGATGCAGTGAGCAGGTCTGTGCGGCAGAGAAAACGGAACAATGCTGCATACGCCTGCTCTGCCGGGCAGGGCATGAACTGTGGAGCCCGGTCGAAATACTGCACCAATACCGCACAATACCACTGGCGGTCGGCGGGGGAAAGCCCCGCAGAGGCTTCCAGCCGAGCCAGCGCCATACGAGCCGAGAAATCCAGCCGGAACGCGTCCCGGGCCAGTTGGTCAAAGTAAGGCATCGGCTGGGTGAAGAACAGCACCGGTACCCGCAGGATGGCTCCGAATCTGGCATCGCCTGCCAGAATTTTATCCCGGGCCACGGGTAGACCCAGCCGCGCCACCACATGGCCGGAAACATCGGCCTTTTCCAGCCAGAGCAGTGCGGCAGTGTGGTCAAATGCAGACACAGCCACAGTGACAGTACGGCTCCAATTTTCACACCCAGCATCCCGGGCGGTCAGGCTCGTCAGACCGGAACTGTTGAAGCTGTGAGCGCCCAGCATTTTAAGCTGTGGAGGCAGCGTCAGCTGTTTCAGGGCATGACACCCGGCAAACGTGCCCACATCCGGCATGACCTGATCCGTGGGGCGGGGCAGATAGCCCAGAGCCTGCAGCTGCTCCGGCAGATGGACGCTGGTAAGGCGGCTGCAGTCACCGAATACACCGGCAGGCAGGGCGGAAATGGCATCCGGCAGGGTGATGGAAGTCAGATTTGTGCAGTGGTAGAACGCGTAGGGACCAATGTGAGTGATGCTGTCCGGCAGTGTGACGGAAGTCGGCCCGCCTTCGTCCAGCGTTTCGGTGGTGACTGCGCAGCCCATCCGCATACAAAATATGCTGAAACTGATAGGCGATTGCCCGAACTGCGCAAAGCAGCCCTCATCCAGATGGTTGGCAGCAAAGGCGGTAGCGGCAATGGCGGTGACAGTGCGGCCTTCTACAGTGTCGGGTACCACAGCAGGCCGTGCCAGCCGGGGCCAGCGCACCAGCGCCAGAGAGCCGTCCGGCAGAGGGGCAAAATCGGCTGTCAGGGGCAGGGCATCGGTGTCGGCCTCTTCGTTCAGATGGCCGAGCCGTGCAAACTCTGCGCTCATGTCGGGAGCATCGCCGCCCCAATCATCCTCGTCGTCCTCCTCCTGCAAGAGAGCTGCCAGCGCGGCTCCGGGCAGGGAGGAGGCCTTTTTTGTTTCCGGGGCGGGGGGTGTCCAGCGGCTGCCCAGCGTTCCGGCGTTGGTTATTTCAAATTGCAGCAGTTCCATTTTACACCAGTCCTGTCAGATCGATCTGGTGCAGCAGCTGCTCCGATTGCCGGTGCAGCAGCAGATCCCGGCTGGCTGCAAAGTAATCGGTGCTGAGAAACTGCCCCAGAAATGCGGTGGCTACAGGGGCTACGGTCAGATCGTTTACCGCCATGCTCAGCTCCGTCCCCTTACCGAAGGCTTCCTGCAAAAAACGGAGCAGATCGCCAAGCTTCTTCTGCGTTTCAGCGACCTCGGCCTGCAGGTCAGCGACCGAGCGCTGATAGCAGGCCTTGAGGGCGGAAAAGGGGGTAGAGCCGGAAAGCTCTCCGTGCCATTGGGCAGTCAGCGACAGCAGATCGAGATAGACCTTCTGCCGGGCAGAGGGGGCTTTGTTGGCTTCGGCGCGCCAGTTGTCCTCCAGCCCGGCGAGGGCGGTCAGGGCATTGCCGGGAACATCCAGCGTCCCGCGCTGGGCTTTGAGGGCGGCCACGATAAGGCGCAGCGCATCGTGGCGCAGGGTGCAGCGTTCCATCTGCAGGAACACGGCTTCCAGCAGCAGGCTGACAAGGCTCATCCGCTCGTCCATCTTGGCGCTGCGTGCCTGCGTGAGGACATCCTCATCCCACACACCCTGCAGGATGGCATCAATATTGTAGGCCTGACGATATTTCTGATAGAGTTCGTAGTAGATGGCAAAATCCCGGGCGACCTGCTTGTTTTGCAGATACTGGGTAGTCAGCTCCTCGCTGACTGCAAGGCCCAGCTCTTCGTGATACTGCAGAATCTCGGAAAGGTCCTCCCAGGCACGGGGCGTTACCACGGTCAGACCGTCCACAGTGGTCTCGACCTTGTAAAAATCCTCGGGACGGATATCCAGATAGCTGATGACGCTGCGGCTGACACCGTGTTCCAGCGCATAGGCCTTCCATGCTTCATAACTTGGCTCAACTTCGATCACCTTCAGCCGGTCACGGGTGGCAGCGTCGAACTCCCGGACGCTTTTGTTGAAGCGGGGCGGGTTGCCGGCGGTGACCACCACCCAGCCCTCGGGGATCTGATGCCCACCAAAGACTTTGTATTGCAGGAACAGCAGCATGGCAGGGGAGAGAGTCTCGGAGACGCAGTTGATCTCGTCCAGAAACAGGATGCCCTGCGTTTTGCCGGTGGTGCGCATACAGTCGTAGACGCTGGCGATGATCTCGCTCATGGTGTATTCGCTGACCTGATAGTGCTTGCCGCCGTATTCCTTTTCTACGATCACAGGCAGACCCAGTGCGCTCTGGCGGGTGTGGTGGGTCATGGAATAGCTCACAAGGCCAAGCCCCATCTCATCAGCGACCTGCTGCATAATGGCAGTCTTGCCCAGACCTGGCGCACCCAGCAGGAAGATAGGCCGCTGGTGCACCAGCGGAAGTCGGTAGTGGCCCAGAGCGTCCTTCTGCAGGTAGATCTGTACGGTATTTTTGATCTGTTGCTTTGCACTTGCTATATCCATGATTCGGTGTCCTCCTCGGTTCGGGTCTTCTGCGGTTCAAGCAGGCGGATGTTGTCAGTGGTAAGTACAGCCCGGATGGCCCAGCTGGGAACGTGGGGGCTGATGTGGTCGTCACGGTTAAAGATGAAGGCAGTCTTGTAGGCAGGGGATTTTTCCGGGTAGGTGCCCACGCCGTCGGTAAAATAGAGCAGGCCGTTGAGGTTCGTCAGCTTTTTCTCTTCCAGCAGCCTGTCTACATAGGCGAACACCGGCCGGAAGTCGGTACCGCCGAAGCCCCGGAGCTTCAGCCGGGGAATCAGCTCATGCAGCTGGTCCAGACTGGTCAGCCGCTCCACGCTCTGCACCTCGGCATCGCATTGGATGAGATAGATCTCTACCCGCTCGGTGAAGGAACCGCTCTGCCGCAGAACGTCGCAGGTGCGCTGCAAAAAGCTCTGAACGATATCGCCCTGAACACTGCCGGAGGTGTCGATGGCAATCACAAATTCCCGGATGCGCTTGTCGTCCCGGTATTCCAGCGGCTCGACCAGGGGAACGTTGCCGTAGGTGCGCAGACCGTAAGTGTAATAGATGAGGTCAAATTCGTCCTCGGAAAGCTGCAGCACCTCGTTTTGTGCCCCGAACCGGCGAAGAAAGTCGGTATAGTCGCATTCCTCAAAGGTCACAGGCTCTAACCCATCCATCAATGCTCCGGCACGCTTGCCGTGACGGCGGCTGAAGGTCTCCAGATCAGTCTTGGCCTGGCGGGCCAGCTGCTTCCATTGTTTGCGCAGGGCTTCCTTCTGCCGCTGCTGCATCTGCTGCAGCGTTTCGTCCCGGGTGTCGGCTTTGCGCAGTTCGGTCTCGTTGGTGATATCCTCATCCTCCCCGGCGGGCAGCAGCTGTCCGTTGGGGGCCGGACGAGAGCCGGGCCGTGGTGCAGCATACCAGAGTGCATGGCTGTCCCGGGAAAAAAGCTGGGTCAATTCCGCCAGAACATCGGCGGGGTACTGCCGTTCCAGCAGAAAATTATAGATGGCTTCTGCCGTCAGGTGAGGGCAGGCATCCCGCAGGCGGCTGCGCCAGCTGTCCTGCATAGCATCATCCGGCAGGGCGCAGGAGGGGATCTCCAGTTCCCGGATGACTTCCTCTGCGGCAATGTCGCAGGCAAGGTTCCATAGGCGGTGATCCATTTCCTGCCGTTGAAAGGGATGCCCCAGAAGGAAGTGCAGGGTGACATGCAGCAGGGCGCGTGTGGGCACAGACTGCTGTGCCCGGAATGTGCGGAGCAGCGTTTCGGGGCAATAGTATAAGCGGCGGCCATCCCCGGCAAACAGGGTGTCCAGCGCAGGGACGGGAATCGGCTTCAGCTGTTCCAGAGCGGAGGATAAAAAACGCAGGTCGGCAGTCAACCGACTCTGTGCCAGCAGCAGCACCTGTGCGGCCAGTTCGTCCGCCGCAGGAACAGGAGTCTGGATGGGCTCGAGCATAAGAGAAAACTCCTTTCTGCCCCAAGGGCAGGGTGGTATCCTTCAAAAACGGCAAAACCAGCCGACACCACCCGGAGCACCGGGTGGAAGCCTGCTGGTTTGCACGCATTCCGTGGCGTGCTGCGGGTACTCCGCCCGGCAGACGTTTCGGAATCAGAATGAAGGAATGGGTGAAAAAGGAGGAAGGTGTTTCTTTTGGTGAGACCTCAGAACAGCAGCCCACAGGCTACGCAGCCCACAGCGACCATAATAGCAGATGCAACCCATGCGTAGGGGAGGGTGTGCTTCTGGTGGTCGCCCAGGTCCTGGCCGGAAAGGCCCAGCAGCAGGAAGGTGGCACCTGTCAGGGGACTGAGCGGGAAGCCCAGCGTCATCTGGCCCATGATGGAAGCCTTTGCCACAGCCAGTGCGTTGCCGCCCATGGCGGAAACAGCGTTGGCGATGACCGGCATAACACCGTAGTAGTAGGAGTCTGGGTCAAACAGCAGGCTCAGCGGAACGCTGAACAGGCCGACGATGGGAGCAATGAAGGTGCCCATGCTGGTGGGGATGATGGAGACCAGAGCGTCGGTCATGGAAGCCAGCATACCGGAATTTTTGACCACACCGGTGAATGCGCCTGCGGCAAAGACGATGGAGACCATCAGGAATGCGGCCTGTGCGTGACTGTTGATGATCTTGTGCTGCAGATCCACACTGGGGTAGTTGACGATGAGCAGGACGCAGTAGCCGATCATAAAGGTGACAGCCGGGCTGAGGCGGTTGGTAACGAGGATGTACAGGATGACCAGGATCAGTGCCACATTGAAGTACCAGCGCCAGCCGGAGCGGGCCAGTTCGTTGGAGGTGTTGGTGGTCTTTGCTTCGGTCAGACCAGTGACCTCCTGCGCGGGGATGCCTGCAGCAATGCGCTTGGCTTCCTTTTTGCCCAGGAAAGCCGCGACGAGCAGGCAGGTCACCAAGCCTGCGATCCAGGCGGGCATGATGCCCACCCACAGCTCGCTGCCGGTGACTTCATAGCCCAAGCCGGACATGGCTGCGGCTGCACGGACTGTGGGGCCGCCCCAGGGCATAACATTCATGATACCGGCGGCCAGCGCCACGATGGTAGCCTCTACCCAGAGGTTCATTTTCAGCTTCTGGAACAGGGGCATACAGGCGGGGATGGCAATCAGGAAGGTGGTGGCACCGGAGCCATCCAGATGGCAGATGCAGCCGATGAGGAAGGTGCCGATACAGACCTTGACGGGGTCTTCGCCGGTAAACTTCAGGATGCGGTTGATGATAGGATCAAAGACACCGGCATCCGAGCAGGTACTGAAAAACAGGATGGCAAAGATGAACATGACACCTGTGGCAACGATGCTGCTCAGGCCCTTGCCCATATAATCTGCGCTGAGGATGGAAAGTGCCTTGGTAAAGCGGGTGCCGAACGTGATGACCGGCTCAACATAAGCAGTTCCGGCCTTTTCGGCAGCAGCCTGTGCGGCTTGGATGATGACATTGGGGGCATTGATGAATGCTGCGATGAAGCCGGTGATGGCGGGAACAAAGATCAGAGCTACAAGGGTAGAGACCTTCTTGCTCATGATCAGTGCCAGCACCAGCAGAATGGTGACGAACCCTAATACTGCCAGCATGTGATTTCTCCTCAATAATGTGTGTAAAGGTGGTCAGAGATCAGAACACCTGCTTCTCGTGCAGAGTGTTGAACTGCTCTTCGGTCATGCCCAGAACACCCTCAAAGATGTCCCGGTTGTTCTGCCCCAGCTGGGGAGCGGGTGTGCGCACAGAAGGCTTGGTGTCCATCAGTTTGATGGCACAGCCGTTCACGGTGACCTTGCCCAGGGTGGGGTGATCCATCTCCACGAACATCTCGCGCTCCTTGACATGGGGATCGTCCAGGATCTCCTTGATGTTCATAATGGGGCCTGCGGGGATGCCGTGGGCCAGTACCAGCTCGGCGGCCTCGTTGGGGGTCAGATCCTTGATCCGCTCCTCAATGACCTCGGCAATGGCATCCTGATTGGCCAGACGGCCCGGCATATCCACGAACCGGGGATCGGTGATCATATCAGGGCGTTCCAGCACCTCATTGCAGAGCTTTTCGTACAGCTTCTGGTTGCCTGCCGCGATGATGACCTTGCCGCCCTTGCAGGTGAAGCTGTCGTAGGGGGAAACAGCGGCATAACGGTTGCCCATGGGGGCCGGGATGTTGCCGGTCTCGATGTACTTCAGGGCAGTGTTCTCAGTGGCAGCGATCATGCTGTCCATCAGACTCACGTCCACCCGCTGCCCTTTGCCGGTAATGGTGCGGGCGTTGACTGCGGCAAGGATGCCGATGGTTACATGAAGTCCGCCCAGAATATCACCCAGCGCCGAACCGGCACGGGTGGGCTCTCCGCCCTTGGAACCGGTGATGGACATCATACCGCCCATGGCCTGAGCCAGGATATCATAGCCCGGACGCAGGTGGTAGGGACCGTAGCAGCCGAAGCCGGAGACCGCCGCATAGATGATGCGGGGATTGATCTCCTTCAGGACATCATAGCCCAGTCCCAGCTTGTCCATCACGCCGGGACGGTAGTTTTCCACCACGATATCCGCTTTTTTGACAAGCTCCTTGAAGATCTCCTTGCCCTCAGGGGCCTTCAGGTTCAGGGTGATCCCCTTTTTGTTGCGGTTGATGTTGGCAAAATAGACGCTTTCCCGCTCGCCGTTCAGATTTTTGGCACGGAAAGGGGGATAGCTGCGGGTGTCGTCACCGCCTTTGGGGACCTCGATCTTGATGACGTTTGCGCCCATGTCAGCCAGCATCATGGTGCAGAAGGGGCCGGCAAGCACACGGGTCAGGTCGAGAACCGTCAGGTTCTCCAATGCCATATGTTCACTCATGTTACAGCTCTCCATCCTCAACGTGGATCTTCATGCGCATCACGGCACTGCCCATGGATTTGCCCAGGCTGTCCAGACGCAGGCTCATGGTGGCACCGCCGCCCAGAGCGTGCTTCATAACAAAGTTGAAGCCGTTCAGGCTGGGCACGTCGTAGCGGGTGATCTCGCCCTTGACCATGTCGCCAAAGTAGGCTTTGAGTTTTTCGGGGGTCACCTCGCGCTCAATGATCTTATAGTATTCCGGTTTGCGTGCATACACACAGACATTGCTGGTATCGCCCTTGTCGCCGGAGCGGCCGTGAGCAATATCGTTCAGATAGATCTCTGCCATCTTACTTCACCTCCAGAATGTGACTTTCGACCTGTACGGCATCGCGGGGCACGGTGGTGGGCCACAGTGCCATCACTTCCTGCACGCGGGCGCGGCCGCCGAAGAAGGAGGCACCCGGAGGGCCGTTCAGCTGCAGGGGGCTGATCTCGGGAATGATCTTGGCGCACTCGCTCTTGTCCTCGCTGAACACAGCAATGCGCAGCACGCACTCGTTCAGGTTCTTCAGTGCCTCTTCGCTCATATCGGCCACGCCCAGATGCAGGCTGTTCAGGCCGATGTAGCTGATGTGGATGTCGTCGGCCTTCATGCCGCGGCGCTGCATCTTCTTCATGATGACCTCGGCGCAGTACTGAGCCTTTTCGTAGGCATCAGGCCATGCAAAGCTCAGCATGGAAACAGTCTTCCAGCCCTTGTGGTAACCCACGCAGAGCTTGAGCGTGTCGGGGCGGGGCTTGCCCTTGACACCGCCGATGCGGACACGGTTGTCACCCACCTGGGTGATGGTAGCATGGCTGATATCCACGTTGACATCCGGGGTCAGGTAGTTGGCGGGATCGTGGACCTCGTACAGGAACTGCTCCTTGCAGCTCTGTTCGCAGATGATGCCGCCGCAGTCGGGAGCCTTGGTGATCTCAAAGGTATCATCGGTCAGCTCTGCGATGGGGAAGCCCAGCTCGTCCATGCGGGGGACATTGCGCCAGTCGTACATATAGTTGCCGCCGGCACCCTGACCGCCGCACTCCAGCAGATGGCCTGCCATGATGCCGCGGGCCAGATTGTCCCAATCGTCAGCAGCCCAGCCAAACTCGTACTTCAGCGGAGCCAGGAACAGGGCGCTGTCAGCCGCACGGCCGGTGATGACCACATCGGCACCCTCTGCCAGGCATCCCTCGATGCCCTCATGGCCGATGTAGACATTGCAGTTGTAGATCTTGTCCAGAATATCGTTGAAATTGCCGTCGTAGTCGAAGTTGGGGAAGGTCCAGCCATCCTTCAGCAGCTGCGGGATCTTATCCTTGATGTTATCGCCGGTCACATAACCGATCTTATAGCCGCTCATGCTGTTGCCTTCTGCCCACTGGCGGATGCCGTCCACGCAGCCATTGATGTTCATGCCGCCTGCGTTGGTGCAGATCTTGATGTGCTTGTCCCAGGCTTCCTTGCCGGCCTCCTTCAGGATGCGGGTGGTGAAGTCGGGCGCAAAGCCCTTGGTGGGGTCCTTGAGCTGCTGCTTTGCCATGATGGAAAGGGTCAGCTCTGCCAGATAATCACAGCCCATATACTGGATATCGGCATTGCGGATCATGTGGATGGCCGCGTCCGGGCTGTCGCCCCAGAAGCCCTGGCCACCGCCGATTGCAACTTTCTTCATTCGATAGCCTCCTTATAAATGAAAAGGTGATATCAGCGTCAAACATAAGTATAACGTTTGACTCAATCGTCGTACTGAGTGTAGTACAACGATTTACTAATGTCAAGAAAAAAACGAAGTTTGTAGGAAAAGAAATGCAACTTTGTTGAAACGGCTAAAAAGAAAAAAGAAAAATATACAGAGTGCACAAAAACGGCTGGTTTGAGATTGGAGAGGCTTTTTTGGCTTGTCAAGATACGGGGAAACGGGTACAATAAACCTGATATCAGAAAAAGGTGGGGAAGAGCATGGTTACGATCAAGCAGATCGCGCAGGAGGTCGGGATCTCGTCCAGTACGGTCAGCATTGTTTTGGGCGGCAAGGCGGCAGAGCGGAAGATCAGCACGGCCACGCAGGAAAAAATTTTTGCGGCGGCGGCACGGCTTGGCTACCAGCCCAATATGGCTGCCCGGAGTCTGCGGGGCGGCAGCGGTGCCAATGAGCTGGTGGTGGCCATGTTCTGGGCACAGGATTTCCGGGCCAGCATGATGCTCCGCTTCTGGGATGGTCTGCGGGCCGAGATCGAAAAAACGGCACGTCCGGTGCGGCTGGTCATCTACCCGTATGTCAACGACCACCTGAAGGAAAGCGAGGCACTGACCAGTGGCGCAAACTGCCATGCGGCCATCATCTGCAATGCGTCCTATGCGGATCTGCAGTTTTTGGAGGACACGCAGCTGCCGATCCCGGTGGTGCTGTACAACCGTGTTTGCAATGGGTATTGCAGCGTCAATGTGGATGATCTGAAGATGGGTGCTCTGGCGGCGCGGGCTTTTGCCGATCAGGGATGCAGGACGGCGGCAGTTCTGACGAGCAGCCCGGTCTTTGAGGGGATGGAAAACCGGATGCATGGGTTCCGGCTGGAAGGGGAGCACCACGGGCTGACGATCCTGGCCAACCGGTATTGTGAAAATAGTATACGAGGCGGTTACGAGGCAGTTTCGCATCGGCTGCGGCATGAGTGGAAGCAGCAGCTGCCGGATGCAGTATTCTGCGGTTCCTCGGCCATTGCGCACGGTGCGCTGCGGGCTTTTTGTGAGGCCGGATATATCGGCGAAAAGCTGCCCCGGCTGATTGCTGTAGGCAACGGCCCGGAGGAAATGGATGCGTTTTCGATCCCGAGCCTGAGCGTAGTCTATCTGCCCATGGAGGATATGGCGCGGGAGTGTATCCAGCTGGTGCTGGGGCAGCTGGACGGCCGGATCGCCACGGCGGAAAGCCGGCTGCTGCCGATCGAGTATGTTCCCAGGGAGAGCTGCGGGCCGCTGACAGAAGACGCTGCACAATAAAAAAGCCCCGCACCGGCACGCAAACGTGCGCAGTGCGGGGAAGAAAGAGCAGTCAGCCCTCGGCGCTGATACAGTACATGGAAAAGGTGCTGGAAAATAACAGGGTGTCGGTCTCGTCTGTGATCTCCACAGCTACCACACAGATGTGCCGGCGGCGGCTGACCGTTCGGCCGCGGGCTGTCAGGTGACCGGCTTTGACGTTGTGGATGAAATTGACCGAAGCATTCTGGGTGACATACTGCCGCCCGTCAGAGCGGGCAGTCAGCCCGGCACAGCAGTCGGCCATGGTAAAAAATGCGCCGCCGTGCACATAACCGTAGATGTTGGTGGTGTCCCGCCGGATGTCCAGCGACATGACGGCGCTGTCCGACGTTACCGATACGATCTCGATGTGATTGTACTGCATGAATGGATTTTCAAGCATTTGTGCAATGTTCTGTTCCTGCATAAGGAGCCTCTTCTTTTTGATTTTGGTACAACGTTGTACGGAGTGGCTTGGACGGTTTTTATTATAATCGTATTTTCCGCAGGATGCAAGCAGCAGGAGGTGTGAAAATAAATGGAACGGCCATCATTACGCAGGCAGCTTGTAATGATCTTTCTGGGAATCGCCATTCCCATTGGGATTCTGCTGGGGCTGCTGCTCTTTTTTTCAGGGCTTTATAGCCGCAACCGGCTGGCAGCTGCGGCATCCGGCGGCCTTGATATGTTTACCACAAATTTTGAGAATCAGCTGGATTCGGTGGAAAACTACCTGCTCAATCTGTCGTTGAACGATGCGACCTTTCGCAGTCTGAGCGAACAGACCGACCGCACCCGCGCCTACCTGGATGCCTATGAGATCGCACAGGGGTTTCCAGCGGTATTGGCTGCCAATGATACCCTGATGGGTGTGGTACTGCGCAGCGGTTCGGGCAACCTGTATGTGGGGCGCTACGGTGCAGCTGCCCAGCAGCTCAAGCAGAAACTGAATCTGGAAGCGTATCTCGGCCAGCCGGGCCAGACCAATAAAATGATGACAAAGGGATGGTATCTGCGCACCATCGGCCAGCGGCTATACCTGCTGCGCAGTGTTTTCTACCAGAAAGCCAGCCTGACCGCAGCGGTGGATCTGCGGCTGGTGTTTGAAGAACTGGTGGAGGACTATGGGCTGGACGGCCGGGTCATTGTGATGAACGACAGCGGCAATGTGCTGGTGGGGGATGCCAACCTTCTCCCCACAAAGATGGAATGGAACAGTGAGGGGTATTGCCTGACAAAGGTGGGCAGGGACAGCCGACTGGTGGTGCGCAAACAGGTCAAAACGCTGACGGTATTGTATCTGGTTCCCTACCAGCATTTCGGGGTGGACTTTGCGCCGTATCAGATCTTGCTGGTGATGGGCGCTATTTTTGTTCTGCTGGCGATCCCGTTTCTCCTGTTCTATATGAAGCAGGAGATCTTTGCCCCTATGACGGCGTTGGTGAGCACCATGGACAGGATCGGCCGCGGTGAACTTTCGGTGCGCTCCAGTGTGGATTATCGCAACGCTGAGTTTACGCAGGTGAACGAGACCTTCAACCGGATGATCGACCAGATCACCCAGCTGAAGATCGACGGTTACGAAAAGGAGCTGGAAGCCCGCCGCAACGAGATGACTGCCCTTAAGCTGCAGATCCGGCCCCACTTTGTGCTCAACTGCCTGAAAAGTGTCTATGCCATGGTGCAGACCGGCAGCCGCGAGGATGCCCAGCAGCTGATCCTGCTGCTGAGCCGGTATCTGCGCTATATCCTCTCCTTTACAGCGACCACAACGCCTCTGCACACCGAGATCGAACAGTGCTGCAACTACGCGGAACTTTCCAGCGTGGGGCAGAACGATCCCGTGGAGGTAGTATGCGAGATCGATCCGGAACTCAGCGAATTGCCCTTGCCGCCGGTCTCACTGCTGACGCTGGTGGAGAACAGCGTCAAGCACGGCAAGATGATCGGCAAAACGCTGAAGATCACGATCACTGCAAAGCTCCTCGAAACGGAAGAGGGCTGCATGGCTGATCTTTCGGTGGCGGACAATGGCACAGGCTTTACGGCAGGGGATCTGAAGCAGCTGAACTGTGCAGCCCCGCAGGAAGAGAATGGACAGCACGTCGGGCTGTTCAATGTGGTACGGCGGCTGCAACTGCTCTATGGGGAGCAGGCAGCCATCGCCTTTACCAATAACCGCCGGGGCGGCGGTGCCAGGGTGGAGCTGTTCCTGCCGATAGATCCGGTCTTACAGAAGAAGGAAGGAGAAACAGCATGAAACTGCTGATCGTAGACGATCAAAGCACCGTGGTGCAGGGGCTTTTGCACTGCACCAACTGGGCAGCGATGGGATTTACTGTGGTGGATACGGCTCTGAACGCTGTGGATGCCAAGGCCAGCCTGCTGCGGCAGGAGGCCGAGGTCATGCTCTGCGATATTGAAATGCCCATGGAAAGCGGGCTGGATCTGTTGGACTGGCTCCGGCAGCGAGGGATGACCACCCGCTGCATCTTCCTGACAGCCCACGCTGAGTTCAAATATGCGCAGGAGGCACTGCGGCTGGGCGGTTTTGACTATATCATGCAGCCCGCCCCTTACGAGCAGGTGGCGGATGCAGTGAGCCGTGCGCTGGAAAATGTAAAGGAGGAACGGGCGGCGCTGGAATTGCAGAGCAGGGGAGCTGTTTTTGACGACCAGAAAAAGGAGATCGTGGAGACTATGCTACGAGGCTTCCTGTTAGGCAACGCCCCGGGAAGCAGCCTGACTGCGTTTGAAGAACTGAGCCTTGTACCCCGGCGGGAGCGGGAATGCTGGGTTGCCCTGATGCAGCCGCTGCGCTGGAAGCAAGGCGAGGAGCCGTGGGAGCTGAGCCTGCTGAGCACGGCAGTGGGGAATATGAGCAGCGAGGTGTTCACGCCGCTGCAGGTGCTCAGCGTGACGGTGGCGATCCCTGCGGAGCAGTGTCTCGTTCTGGTGCTGCAAAGCCGGGTGGGGGAGCCGCTGGAGGCAGACTATATCACCCGGCAGCTGAATTATCTGCAAAGTGCGTGCGCGCAGTATATCCACTGTGAAGCGGCCTTTTATCCGGAGGGGCCGCAGCCCTTTGAACAGGCACCGGGAATCTACCAGGAGCTGCTGCAGCAACGGAGCGAGAACGTGGCCCTGAAAAGCGGTGTTCTGCTGGGCCGCCCAGCGGAAAAAGTGCCGGAAGTGTTCCGTATCCCGCAGATCGGTGCATGGCAGAAGCTGCTGCAGACGGGATGTGCGCAGGCAATGGAGCAGGAAGCCTGCCAGCTGCTGGATAAGCTGACGGTCAACAACCAGCTGAACAGCCAGACTTTGCGGTATTTTTATCAGGATTTTATGCAGATGCTCTTCTCTTTTCCGGAAAAGAAACGGCAGGGCGATATGTTCCGGGAGCCGGAAGCCTTGGAACTTTACCGCAACGGCATGAAGACCGTGCCGGATATGAAGGCGTTGGTCCATTATGTGGCCTCGGTCTGGGATAACGAAACGGAAGAAAGCAGCCAGAGTACCGTGGAGATCATTATGGCTTACATTGCTGAGCATCTGGAAAACGAGCTGCGCCGGGAAGAACTGGCCGAGGCTGTCCACCTGAATCCGGATTACATGGCCCGGCTTTTTAAGAAAGAGACCGGCTTGAACCTGAAGGATTATATCATTCAGCAGAAAATGCAGGAGGCACAGAGCCTGCTCTGCACCACCAATCTGCCCATCAGCCTGATTGCGGCCAAGGTCGGGTATACGAATTTCGGGCATTTCTCCACTTCTTATAAGAAGTTCTATCACAAGACCCCACAGGAGGAGCGCAGCGCAGCATTATGAGAGAAACAAGGATGGCTCGCAGGACATTTTTACAGCTGACCGGTGCTGCAGCCGGGGCGGCTCTGCTTGCTGGCTGCGGGGAGCGGGCGGCATCGACGGAAGAAAGTGGAACAGAGCTTATGGTCACAGTGCTGATGCCGGGCCGATCGGATGAAACTGCCTGTGTCCGCATTTCGGCGGCGCTGAGCGAAGTCACAAAGCAGAAGCTGGGCTTCGGCGTTTCCATCGAGCAGGTGGCACCCACCAATTACTCGGCAGAGCTGTGGAAACGGATGGTCTGCCAGACCATGCCGGATCTGTTTTTCCTCACAGAAAATCAGCCGCTGGATGTTTACCTGAATCAGAACTGTATCCTGCCCCTGAGTGCGCTTCTGGAGGAACGTCCAGGTCTGAAAGCACTGTTCTCAGAGCAGCAGTGGGCGAGTAGAACCTATTACCGCCGCGTTTATGCAATCCCGGCACGGGCAGTCTCGATGTATCAGGTCGGCTTTCTGGCCCGGGCCGACTGGATGCGGGAGCTGGATGCCAGACCGGAGGAGATCACGAATCTGGATGCTCTGCACGACCTGCTGATGCAGGTCAGGCAGCGTCGGCCAAATGCAGAGGGGGTTCTGCCGGATAATGGACAGGTTTTTCCTTTTCCGGAACTGGATCCTCTGGGAGATACCTTTGGTGTTCTGACCGAAGAAAGCGGCACCACCGTTGTCAACTGGTATGCCGCGGATGCCTACAGCAGGCTTTGCAGAGCCATACATCAATGGTATCAGGAAGGATTGATCCTGCGGAATGCCAGCCTGCGGGACGAACCGGCCACCGATCGGATGCGGCTGGGCAACAGCTTCGGCTTTTTTGCACGACTCAACCGGGATTCACTGGACTGCTACACCCGGGCCTGTGGCACAGAGCTGACTGCAATCCCGCTGGGGCCGACCATTCAGAACGGCTCTATCCCGGCGGAGAGCTGGTGCCTGCCTGTGACCAACAGCCACCGCAGGGAGGCACTGGCTCTTCTTGAACTGCTGTACACGGATGCATTCTGCTATGATCTCTTTGCGAAGGGAGATGGGAAAGAGGAGCAGTTCCATCCGTGGCAGAATCTGTATCTCAACGCCAGCGGACTGCTGCCGGAAACAGACGAGCAGCCGCAATGGGTCTCTCCGGCCTATGGGTTCAGCTTCAACAACAGTGCAGTTGCCGCAAAGCTGGATGCCTGCCGGGCACTGAAGAACAGCTATCACAATGGGCTGATGTGCGGCTATCTGGATTCGGAAGAGGCACTCCCGGAGTTTTTGGAAAAACTGGAACAGGCCGGAATACAGGAGATCCTTCAGGCAAAACAAAGCGCATTGGATAACTGGCTGAACGCATCGTACTGAAACAGGCAGGGCTGGGAGACCGGCCCTGTTTTCGTTTTTTCGGACAGAAGAAACCTCTGAAAATGAAAAACAGAGGTCGGAAACTTGAAAAAATGCTGAAGCTCTCGGAACAGGAACACGGAAAATGAAAAATTAGTTTCGGTTTTTTGGTAGCTGGAAAAGCTCCCGGTGCGCTAAACTAAATACAACAAAAGCACGGCAGACACAGAACCGTGCAGACGAACGCAAGAATAAGAAGGACAAGAAGGAGAAACCACTATGAAACGCATCTCTCGTCGGAACTTCCTCAAGGCTATGGGCATTTCCGCAACGGCCCTGACACTGGCTGCTTGCGGCGGCGGCTCTTCCAGCTCCACCGCAGCCGGCACCGCCGGTTCTTCCGCTGCCAGCGCAGCAGCAACCGGGGAACCCAAGGCAGGCGGAACCCTTCGCCTGTGCTATTCCAGCCCCATTGCCACCCCCGGTTACACCCCCCGTGCCACCGGCAACGCTGCAATCTATTACCTGACGCTTTCCTACGAGAGTCTGGTCAGTTATGATGAAAAGGGCAACCTGATCCCCAATCTGGCAACGGAGTGGGATGTGAACACCGATGAGCTGAGTATTACCTGGACTCTGCGGGAGGGCGTCAATTTCGCCGACGGTGAGCCGTTCAACGCTGAGGCCGTCAAGCGTAACATCGAGGAGTATCAGGCCAACAACCGCACCGAGACCGCAAACATTGCCGAGTGCCAGATCATTGACGACACCCACATCAAGATGATGATGGCAGAGCCCAACTCCTCTACGCTGGAGTCCGTTGGCTTCTTCGTTTACTACATGAGCCCCAAGGCACTGGAAAACCCCAGCAGCCTGGATGCCGCCACCTGCGGCACCGGCCCCTTCCAGCTGAGCGAGTTCGAGAACAACGCCTACGCCATCTACACCAAGAACGAGAATTACTGGAAGGAGGGCCTGCCCTATCTGGATTCCGTGGAGGTGACCCTTGTCACTGAGTCCAGCACCGCAAACACTGCTTTCCAGGCCAACGAGTACGATATGTACTGGGTAGGTCTGGCCAATCCCACCATCCTGCAGCAGCTGGACGGTGCAGGCATCTACGTCAAGGAAGATAACCAGAACGGCATGGGTGTCGAGAGTCTGGGTCTGATCCCCAACAGTGCCATTGACGGCCCCTGGGCCGATGCCCGTGTCCGCCGCGCCCTGTGCTACGCCATCGATGTGGATGCCATCAACGCAGCATTCCTGATGGGCATGGCACAGATGACCGACCAGTGGGCAGTTCCCGGTTCCGCCACCTACAACGACAGCCTGAATCATTTTACCTATGATCCGGAGAAGGCAAAGTCCCTGCTGGCAGAGGCTGGTTATGCCGATGGTTTTACCACCAACATTGTCACCATCAGCGGCATGTCCGATATGCTGACGGCCATTGCCAACATGCTGGACGAGGTGGGCATCCACTGCAACATCCAGCAGGTGGACGGCGCGACCAACAACCAGTACATGAAGGATGGCACCTGGGAGGGCCTGATGCTCCACTTTGCAACCATCGCTCCCGATCTGGGCCTGTACATGGGTCGTCATCTGGACAAGAACGGCGCTTACTACGCCAAGGGCATCCAGCATCCCGACAAGGAAATGGAGCTGCTGGAGGAGATCCGCCGCTGCATGGATCCCGACGAGAAGCACAAGCTGGAAAAGGAGCTGCAGGCAGCAATCTACGATGCTGAGGATGGCTCCTGCCTGTTTGGCCGCGTGCTGTACGTGAATAAGTCCTCCATGTACAAGTACGATTACGTCATCGATGATCACGCAACCGAGGCCTTCACTGCTTGCTGGGATCTGTCCGCCTGCTGGCTGAACAAGTAAGCGACCAACCTTAGTGTATCACGACCGGAATACGTTTCTCCTTATTTCGGCAGATTCCGGCGCGGGTAACTGCGCCGGAATTTGTTTTAGAGGGGGAGAAAGGTTCCGCAGGAAATGGAGCGAACTATGAAATCGAACAACCTTGCCAAAATGATCGGCAAGCGTGTGGTGCAATCCTGCATCACCATTCTGCTTGTCACTCTGTTCGTCTTTGCCCTCATTCAGATGGTTCCGGGCGATCCCGTAGCCAACTATCTGGGTGCAACCGCTACCGAAGAGCAGATCACCTATTACCGCCACCTTTATGGCTTCGATCGTCCGGTCATCGTCCAGTATCTCAGCTGGATCGGCGGCCTGTTCCGGGGCACCATGGGCCAGTCCATCAGCTATCAGTCTGAGATCGCTGACATCATCCTGCCCCGTCTGGGCACCACCCTGACCATGGTGATCCCGGCTTTCATCATCGGAACGATCACCGGTATCCTGTTCGGCATCATTGCTGCCAAGAACCGCGGCAAGGCCATTGACAGTGTGATCTCCTTCTTTGCGAACATCGGCGTTTCGATGCCCATGTTCTGGCTGGGTATGATGGGGATGCTGGTGTTTGCCCTCAAACTGCGGGTCCTGCCCAGTTCCGGCTATGTTCCCATCACCCGTGATTTTGGCGGCTGGCTCAGCCACATGATTATGCCCATCATTGTGCTGAGTCTGGGTGTCAACGCTGGCTTTGTCCGTCTGACCCGCTCCTCCATGCTGGAAGTCATGCGGCAGGATTATGTGACCACCGCCCGTGCCAAAGGCGTTTCCAAGAAGGATGTTACCTTCAGGCACCAGCTGCGCAACTCCATGATCCCCATCGTCACCACCATGGGTATGCGCCTGGGCTCCATGGTGGGCTCCACCGTCCTGATCGAGAGCCTGTTCGTCATCCCCGGCCTTGGCAGCGTGATGATGAATGGCATCAGCAACCGTGACTTCATGCTGGTGGCGAACGGTGTGCTCATCATCTCCATCTTTGTTGCCATCTGCAACCTCGTGGTCGATATCCTGTACGGCATCATCGATCCCCGCACCCGCTAAAAGGAGGAATGAACTGTGGAAAACAAGACAAAAAAGAAGGGTCTGCTGGACCGTATCACGTCCTCCCGCGTGTTCCGGGTCATGTTCAGCCGCAAGATCATCGTGGTCTGCGCAATTTTGCTTCTCATCATGGTGCTCATCGCCATCTTCGCACCGGTGATTGCTCCCTATAATCCCAACAAGGATGATCTTTACAATGTTCTGAAGGGCTGCTCTGCCGAGCACTGGCTGGGCACCGACTCCAATGGTCGTGATGTTCTGAGCCGCATCATCTATGGTGCCCGCATCTCCTTTACGGTCGGTATCGTGGCCGTGGTCATTTCCAGCGTTATCGGCATGGCACTGGGCCTGATCGCCGGCATGGCAGGCGGTGTGGTGGATGCCTTCATCATGCGTGTCATGGATGCCATGATGGCTGTGCCTATGCTGATCCTGGCTATGTTTCTGGGCGCGATCCTGGGTCAGGGCCTGGGCAATGTCTGCCTGGCCATCGGCATCTCGATGGTGCCCGGCTACGCCCGTGTCACCCGCGGTCAGGTGCTGAGCGTCCGCAATGCCGATTATGTCACCGCCGGTACCCTGTGCGGTGCATCCCGGATCCGCAACACGCTGGTGCATGTGTTCCCCAACTGCCTGTCTGTCAACATCGTCAGCATGACCGCCAGCCTGGGCGGTGCCATTCTGGCCGAAGCGAACCTGAGCTTCCTGGGCATGGGCATCACGCCCCCGACTCCCAGCTGGGGCGCAATGGTCAGCGGCGGCTATAAGTACCTGTCCACCCAGCCCATCATTGCCATTGCTCCCGGCATTGCAATCATCATCGTGGTGCTCTGCTTCAATATGTGCGGCGACGCTCTGCGCGATGCCCTCGACCCGAAGCTGCGCGGCACATTGGGCAGCGGCAAAAAGACCAAGCGCGCAATGCGCACCAAGAATGTGAAAGAGGTGGCCTGAAATGAGCGACAAGCTGCTGGAAGTCAAAAACCTGAGCGTTGAATATGATACCGAAATTTCCACCGTCTACGCCGTCAATGGTCTGGACTTGGATCTGAACTACGGCGAGACGCTGGGTCTGGTGGGCGAGACCGGTGCCGGTAAGACCACCACAGCCCTGAGCGTCATCCAGCTTCTGCCCGAGGGAATCGGTTTTGTGACCGACGGCTCCATCAAGCTGGATGGTGTGGATATGCTGAATGCTCCCGAGGAAAAGATCCGTGCCATGCGCGGCAGTGTAGTATCCATGATCTTCCAGGATCCCATGTCTGCCCTGAACCCGGTGATGACCGTGGGAGCCCAGATCATGGAGGTGCTGAAGATCCATCATCCGGAGCAGAGCACTGCTCAACTGGAAGCCCGTGTGGACGAGATGATGGAGCTGGTGGGCATCCCTGCAAAGCGCAAGGTGGAGTATCCCCATCAGTTTTCCGGCGGCATGAAGCAGCGCATCGTCATTGCCATTGCGCTGGCCTGCGAGCCGAAGCTGATCCTTGCTGACGAACCCACCACCGCACTGGATGTGACCATTCAGGCCCAGATGCTGGGCCTGATCAATGAGCTGCAGAAGCGGCTGAACACCGCCATGATCCTCATCACCCACGATCTGGGTGTTGTGGCCCAGACCTGCGAGAAGGTCATGGTCATGTATGCCGGCGAGGCCATTGAGTACGGCACAGCAGAGGATATCTTTGAGACCACGCAGCGCCACCCTTACACCCAGGGGCTGTTCAACGCCATTCCCAAGCTGGATGAGAACACCAAGCGTCTGGAGGCCATTGAGGGGATGATGGCTGACCCCACCCAGAAGATCGAGGGCTGCCGCTTTGCTGACCGCTGCAAATATGCCACTGCAGCCTGCAAAAAGGCCCAGAAGATGCGGGAGGTCACACCGGGCCACTTCATCCGCTGCTGCCGGTTCGATCCGCCGCAGTCCAACACCTGAGCCGGGAGGAAATGACAATGGAAGAAAAGATTTTGATCGAGGCAAAGAACCTCAAAAAATACTTCAAAGTCGGCGCAAGCAGCCAGCTCCATGCGGTGGACGGCGTGAACTTCAAGATCAAGCGCGGCACCACACTGGGCGTGGTGGGCGAGTCCGGCTGCGGCAAGTCCACGCTGGGCCGCCTGCTGCTGCGGCTCTATGATGTTACCGATGGTCAGATCATCTACGACGGTACCGACATCACCAAACTGAATGCCAAGGAACTCAAGCCCATCCGTGCCCGGATGCAGATGATCTTCCAGGATCCGTCCGGTTCGCTGGACCCCCGCAAGAGCGTGAAGGAACTGATCGGAGAACCGCTGAAGATTTATAAAGCCTGCAAAAACCGTGACGAATACGATGCCCGCATCGCCGAGATCATGGAGACCGTTGGTCTGGATGAGCGTTATGCAGAGAGTTTCAGCCACGAGCTGGACGGCGGCCGCCGCCAGCGCATCGGCATTGGCCGCGCATTGGCCATGGACCCGGAGTTCATCATCTGCGACGAGCCGGTCTCTGCACTGGACGTTTCCATTCAGGCACAGATCCTGAATCTGCTGATGGATCTGCAGGATGAGAAAAAGCTGACCTATGTCTTTATCACCCACGATTTGAGCGTGGTCAAGCACATCAGCCACGAGATCATGGTCATGTATCTGGGCCAGTGTGTGGAATATGCCAAGACCGAGGACCTGTTCAAGAATCCGCTCCACCCCTATACCAAGGGTCTGCTGGATGCTGTGCCCATCCCCAGCCTGAAGGCCAAAAAGCTTTCCACCGAGGTCATGCGCGGCGAACTGACAAGTCCTGTGGACCCGGCTCCAGGCTGCCGTTTTGCGGCCCGCTGCCCCTATGCAACAGATGCCTGCCGCGGCAGGGATATCCCCTTGAAGGAAGTGGAACCCGGCCACTTTGTTAGCTGCACACGCTTTTGAGAACACGGAAAGGCGGGAAAATCAATGACAGAGGAAGAAAAAAAGACAGCTGCCGAGCAGAAGCAGCGTGAGATGGAAGAGATGATGCGGCAGGCACAGGAGAGCTACCGGCAGGAATATGCCAGTATACCCTACGACGGCCCGGTCTATGGCTGCCGCCGGGAGGAGCTGATGCTGCCCATGCAGGACGGAGTGAGGCTCTATACCGAGATCTTCAAACCGGAGGGACTTGCACAGTTCCCTGTGCTGATCCAGCGCAGCTGCTATCCCAATCAGCAGCCGCTGTATGAGATCAACGGTGTAGAACTGACCCGCCGGGGCTACGGCTATGTGGTCCAGACCTGCCGCGGCACGGGCAAGAGCGAGGGACATTGGGAACCCAACGTCAATGAGCGCCCGGATGGCCGCGATACCCTGCAGTGGCTCAACGACCAGCCCTGGGCAGAGAGCATCGGCTATTTCGGAGCCAGCTATCTGGCCCTGACCGGCTGGGCCATTGCAGATATCGTTCCACCCAAGGTCAAGGGAATGATGCTGACGGTCTATGGCACCGACCGTTTCAAATCGGCTTATGAAAAGGGGCTGTTCCGCCACGATGTGCTGACTGGCTGGGCAATGCAGAATGCAGGTCATCCGGTCACAGCGGACTATCTGGAAAGCTGCCGCTTCCGTCCCCACGACAAGGTGGATGAAGCGCTGTGGGGTGGAAAGTTGGGCTGGTATCAGGACTGGATCCACGCCACCCGCCGCACAGATGCCTACTGGCAGCAGGGCTGGTGGAAGCTGTTAGCCGATGTGCCCGGAAATACCAAGGTTCCGGTGTATATCATCGATGCATGGTACGATCACCATTTTGGCAGTGCCATCAACACTTATGCCTCCCTCAGCGAGGAAACAAAGGCCCATAGCTGGCTGGATATCGGCTGCTGGAATCATATGTCCCAGCCATGCATTGCGTGGGGCGAACAGCACAATCTGGAAAACGGTGACATCCACCGGATGCTGGAATGGTTCGACCTGCTGCTGAAGCAGAAAAAACAGCCGGAAAAGCGGGTGCGCACCTATGTGATGCGGGAGGACCGCTGGAAAACGCTGGAGGCATGGCCTGCCCCCGTGAGCCGTACCGAAAAACTTTATCTGGGTGAAACAACTCTGAATGCCGAGCCGGTAGAAGGGAAGCGCACCTTTGTATATGACCCGGAGACCCCCGTGCCCAGCCATGGTGCAGAGAGCGTTCTGACCACCATTGCCGAGGCAGGCAGCCTGCTGCAGCCGGAGCCGGACTATCGGCCCGATGTGGTCAGCTTCGTCAGCGCTCCGCTGGAAAAAGCACTGCCCATTTGTGGGCAAATCAAGGTGCACCTGAATGTCTCGACCGATGTGGATGATACTGCCTTCACTGCCAAGCTGATGGAGGTGTTCCCGGATGGCAGGGCCTATAACATCCGGGGCGGCATCACCACCATTGCAGCAGATTTGCCGGAGGGTCAGACCTATACTCCCGGGCAGACAGCAAAGGTCTGTGTGGAGATGTGGGATATGAACTGGACGGTACAGCCCGGCAGCTGCCTGCGGCTGGATGTCTCTTCTTCCGACTTCCCGCAGTACGCTGTTCACAGCAATTACGCAGGAGTCTGGTCTGAACAGGGAAAGACCCGCATCGCCCACCAGAAAATCTTGCTGGGGGAGGGCAGCTTTGTAGAACTGCCCCTGCACGAGAACTGAGAGAAAGGAACCAAGACCATGACGGAACAGGAACGAAATGTCCTTCTGAACGAACTGCGGCAGCAGGAGAGCCAGAGGGAAAAGCAGATCAAGCGGGAGCGGTTCCGTCGTCTGAATCCTTATGCAAAGAAAGGAGCGGTGGTGTTTGCCGGCTCCAGCCTGATGGAACAGTTTCCGCTGTATGAGTTTTTGCAGGACGATGATCTGCACTGTACTCTGTACAACCGGGGCATCGGCGGCTTTACCACCACCGAGCTGCTGGAGGCCATGGACGAGTGCATCCTTGAACTGCAGCCTGCGCACCTGTTCCTGAACATCGGCACCAATGACCTGAACGGCCCGGACTACGACCGCGCCGCCATGCTGGGCCGGTATGAGGAGATCGTGCAGCAGATCCGGAAAAAACTGCCCGAAACAAAGCTCTACCTGCTGGCCTATTATCCGGTAAACCCCACCGTGGCCGAAGATCCGGGCCTGATCGAATGCTTCCGCTGGCGCACCAATGAGCGCATCCGGGAGGCAAGCGAGGGCGTGCAGGCGCTGGCCCGGAAATACGGGGCGGAATTCCTCGACCTGAACAAGGAACTGTACGATGCTGCCGGAAATCTGAAAGCGGAGTACACCATTGAGGGAATGCACCTGTATGCCAACGGCTACCGCCCTGTGATGGATGCTCTGCTGCCGCTGCTGCGCAAAATCGGAGAAGAACAGGGAGGAAAGCAATGACCGGAGTCTTTGGTGTTGTTCTGGGGCAGATCCTTTTGATGTTCCTCTATCTCATCATTGGCTATGTGCTTTACCGTACCGGATTGATCACCCAGGAGGGCAGCAAGGCATTGGCTCACCTGCTGTTATATTGCGTGCTGCCCTGTGTTGTGCTAAAATCATTTTGTATTGAGTATTCGGCAAAGGGAGCTGTGGAATTGGCTGTCAGCATTGCGGCAGGTGCCGGGGTGCTGCTGCTCTCCATGGCGGTGTCGTGGCTCTTTTTCCGCAAAGACCCCATGGCGCAGATCGGTGTGGCTTTTTCCAATGCCGGGTTCATGGGATTTCCGCTGGTCACAGCAGTGCTGGGTGGAGAAGCTGTGTTCTACGCAGCAGGCTTTGTGGCCCTGCTGAATGCTTTGCAGTGGACCTACGGCCAGGCAAAGCTTTCCGGGGACAAAAAGTACATCCAACTGGGGGCAGTGCTCAAAAATCCGCTGGTGCTCTCCCTGTTGGGCGGCGTGGTGCTCTACTTCTGCCGCATCCCGGTGCCGCAGTTCCTCCGCACCCCCATGGGGGCCATTGCAGGCATGAACGCTCCGCTTGCCATGATCGTGCTGGGTGTCTATCTGGCCAGGACCGACCTCAAAGCCATCTTTACCCGCCCCCGGCTCTACGCCCTTTCGGCAGTACGGCTGGTGGTGATCCCACTGCTGACGATCGTCTGTCTGATGCTTCTTCCAGCCGGATGGCGGCAGATCGGCACGGTGCTCATCATTGTGAATGCGGCACCCATCGGCAGCAACATCGCGGTATATGCCCAGCGTCTGGGGCTGGATTCTTCCTACGCTGTGCAGATGGTCTGTCTGAGCACCTTGCTGTCACTGATCACGCTGCCGGTGATACTCAGCCTGGCTGCCGCGTTGGGCTTTGCCTGAGTCTGAAAACAACCAACAGAAAGCAGGAGATAAGATGAAACAGTATCTTTTGATCGACATCGGCGGAACCTTCATCAAGTACAGCCTGGCCGATGAACAGGCCCGGAAAATCTCTGGTGGAAAGGTTCCGACACCGCTGACGAATATGGATGACCTTCTGGCGGCCATCGAGGGCTTTGCCGCTCCCCTTCAGGGACAGTTCGTGGGCTGCGCCATCTCTATGCCGGGCCGCATCGATACCAGAAAAGGCATCGCCCATACCGGTGGAATGCTCAGTGCCTTTATGTGGGAGCAGCCCTTTGCTGCGCAGGTAGAGGCACGGCTGGGCGTGCCGGTGACCATCGCCAACGATGGCAAGTGTGCCGCAGCAGCGGAGGGTTGGACCGGTGCGCTGGCCGGTGTGGAAAATGGTCTTGTGCTGGTGCTGGGCACCGGCATCGGCGGCGGCATCATCCTGAACGGGAAGGTGCTGATGGGTGCTCACGCTGCCGCAGGCGAGGTTAGCGGTCTTGTCTCGGATATTTCAAAGATGGCCGACGATGATTTCAAACTGACCTCGGTAGAGCGGTATTCCGAAGCACCCCTCTGGGCGGGAATGGCCTCGGCAAGTGGCCTGATCTTCGAGTATGCCCGGCAGAAGCATCTGCCGACGGGCAGCCCCATGCCCACCGGGGAAGAAATCTTTGCGGCTTACAATGCCGGGGAGCCGGAAGCGCAGAAGGCTCTCAAGATCTTTGCCCGGCGGGTGGCCGTTGGCATCCTGAGCCTGCAGCATGTGCTGGATGTGGAAAAGGTGGCCATCGGCGGCGGTATCAGCGCAGCGGAGGCTCTGCTGCCTGCGATTCAGGCCGAGTTGGATTGGCTGTTTGAGCGCTGCACAGTCATGCCGGCGGTCAAGCCGGAGCTGGTGCGCTGCCGCTATGGCAACGATGCCAACATGATCGGTGCCCTGAAGCTGTTCTTTGAACAGAACCCCGCCTGAAATAAACCAGTAAGAAACAGAGAGGAGAAAGACCATGAGCGTTTTCCGTGATGATTTCCTGTGGGGCGGTGCCTGTGCAGCCAACCAGTTCGAGGGCGCATGGGACGTGGATGGCAAAGGCCCCAGTGTCCCTGACCTGTGCACCAATGGCTCTCACACCAGTCCGAAATGGGTGACAACTGCTGTCCGCTCCGACCGGCTGTATCCCAGCCATGAGGCCATCGACTTCTACCACCACTACGAGGAGGACATTGCTCTCTTCGCCGAGATGGGCTTCAAGACCTTCCGCACCTCCATCAACTGGACCCGCATTTTCGCCACCGGCATGGAGACCGAGCCAAACGAGAAGGGCCTTGAATTCTATGACAAGGTCTTTGACTGCTGCAAGAAGCACGGCATCGAGCCGTTGGTCACCATCAGCCACTACGAGCTGCCCTATGCGCTGGTGGAAAAGTACAACGGCTGGGTCAGCCGGGAACTCATCGAGTTCTATATGAACTACTGCAAGGCCATTTTTGAGCGGTACAAGGATAAGGTCAAGTACTGGCTGACCTTCAATGAGATCAACTGCGGCACCATGCCGATGGGGGCGATCCTGGAAACAGGCACCATCCGGGGCTTTGAAGGCCCTACCGACAAGGTGCCGGACAACAAGCAGGAGCGTTTTCAGGCGCTGCATCACCAGTTTGTGGCCAGTGCAGAGGCTGTCCGGTATGCCCACGACCACTACCCTCAGTTCAAGATGGGCTGCATGATCTGCTTTATCACCAGCTACGCACTGACCTGCGACCCGGCCGATGAGATCGCCAACCAGAAGGCCATGCAGATCAGCAACTGGTTCTGCTCTGATATGCATGTCCGCGGCGAGTATCCTTCTTACATGAAGCGCTATTTTGCCGAGAATAACATCACCATCCGGCAGGAGCCGGAGGATGCTGCCATCCTGAAGGCCGGTACTGTCGATTTCTACACCTTCAGCTACTATATGTCCAACTGCATCACCACCCACAAGGATGCCGATGATGTGGGCGGCAACATCATTGCTGGCAAGAAGAATCCTTACCTGAAAGCCTCCGACTGGGGCTGGCAGATCGATCCCGTTGGTCTGCGCTACACCCTCAACGAGATCTACGACCGCTACCGCATTCCCCTGATGGTGGTGGAAAACGGCCTGGGCGCTTACGACAAGAAGGATGCCGACGGAAAGATCCACGACAGCTACCGCATCGACTACCTGCGTGCCCACATCGAGCAGATGGCTGAGGCTGTAAAGGACGGCGTGGATCTGATGGGCTACACCCCCTGGGGCTGCATCGATCTGGTGAGTGCCTCCACCGGTGAGATGGCAAAGCGCTACGGCTTCATCTACGTCAATAAGTTTGACGACGGCACGGGGGATCTGAGCCGCGAAAAGAAGGACAGCTTCTACTGGTATCAGAAGGTCATTGCCACCAACGGCGAAGACTTAGGATAACAAAAACAGACCTCCGGGTGCCATGTTTGCAGTACCGGGGGTCTGTCTTTTTGAAAGAAGGAGGTCATTTATGGAAAAGGCATTTTGCTGTGCGCCGGATTTCCCGGTGGTTCAGACAAATTACGGTCCGGTGCGGGGATATCGCTTCCGGGAGATCAGCAGCTTCAAAGGCATCCCGTATGGGCGGGCGGTGCGCTTCCATGCACCCCAGCCGCCCCAGCCTTGGGCAGAGCCGCTGGACGCTTCCAGTTACGGCTGTGTCTGCCCTCTGCTGAGCATCGACAAGCCCGGCGGCGAACTGCGTGTGCCCCACCGCTACTGGGTGCAGGATGAGGACTGCCTGAACCTGAACATCTGGACCCCGTCCTGCGATGCCCAAAAGCGGCCGGTGATGGTCTGGCTCCATGGCGGCGGATTTTTTGCCGGCTCGTCCATTGAGCAGGTGGCCTACGAGGGCGGAAACATGGCGCGGGAAGGGGACTGCGTGGTGGTGTCACTGAACCACCGGCTGAACATCCTGGGCTACTTGGATCTCTCTGATTTTGGGGAGGAGTACGCAAACTCCGGCAATGCGGGTGGGGATGATATCATCCTGGCACTGCAGTGGGTGCGGGACAATATTGCAGCGTTTGGCGGCAATCCCGGTTGCGTGACGGTATTCGGCCAGTCCGGCGGCGGTGCCAAAGTGACAACGCTGCTGCAGACCCCGGCAGCAGATGGCCTGTACCACAGGGCGATGATAATGAGTGGTGTGCTGGAAGGTTTGCTGAACGACAGTGTCGGCAGCGGCAGGGACTGCGTGCAGGCACTGATGCAGGAGCTTGGCGTGCAGACAGCACAGCAGCTGGAAACTGTGCCCTACCACCAGCTGGCGCAGGCTTACCGGAACGTCAGCCCGGCTCTGAAAGCAAAAGGCGCGAACGTGGGCCAAAGTCCCCACCCGAACCGCTTCTATCTTGGAGATCCGCTCCAAAACGGCAGTGGGTTTCGGCCCGAGACTGCAGACATTCCGGTGCTGATCGGTACGGTTTATTCGGAGTTCTACGGTTTCTTTGATGGACTGAAAGGAGTCGGCCCGGAGGAAGCAGTTGGTCTGTCTGCCGCAGAGACCCTGCGGGAGCAGTTCCGCACAGCCTACCCGCACCGCCCGGAGGAAGACCTGCTGCTGGCAGATACCAGCTTCCGCGCCCCCACGATCAAATATGTCCGGGAGCGTGCCAAGGCGGGCGGAAAGGTGTATAGTTATCTGTTTGATCAGGACTTCCCTCTGATGGGGAAAAGTACCCCGTGGCACTGTGCGGATATCCCATTTGTGTTCCACAACACAGAGCTTGTGCCAGTGTGTGCCTTTGAGGGAGCAAAGCAGCTGGAAGCGGAAATTTTTGGCGCTGTGATGCAGTTTGCCCGTACCGGTGCGCCGGGCTGGGCTGCCAGTACGGAGGATGTGGAACAGACCATGCTTTTCGGCCCCCAAAGCCGTCTGGTGCAGAATCACGATCACGCACTGATCGAAGCATTGGCACCCTTCACAGATTTACGGATGAAAAAAGCGACCCGGGCAGGCGGACAGATCCAGCATTAAAAAGCGCTGTTCAATACGCGGGAATTCCGGGAAACAGAAAGCAGAACAGGCATCCTGCGATACCGCTTGGCGGTATCGGGCAGGATGCCTGTTCTGCTATGATGATCTTCATTGCATTTTCTATATCCGCAACAGCCTGACGAGATTTCTGGCAGAGTTCATAGCAGATAAAAACAGCGTGCAGCTTTTCCGCATTTATGCTATACTTGACACAGCGGATCACAGGATCCTCCGGATGGAGAAAAGGAGCAAAAACGATGCGGAAACTGGACCTGAATGCAATCTATATTTCGGAGCGGGTGCAGGAGACCCTGCGCCCTGTTTCAGTCAGTGCACTGACGGCGGTGGTGGCTCCCATGGGCTATGGCAAGACCACAGCGGTCAACTGGTTCTTGAACCAGCGCAGGTAGACGGAAAATGCAGTACCTTCTCTGCGCTTTCTCGCATGGAAGGTACTGCATTTTTGCTTGCTGCCTTATCTGTGCGGAATGGATGCCGCACGCGGCATTCAAGGTTCAAACCGGTCTGCATTCTGTAATTGCCACTTGACCCAACCCGTGGTATAATGAAAGAATCGAATACTATGGGAACAAAGGACAGGGGTCAGAACAGAAAATGGCAAAACGAAAGCGAAAAACAACTGCAAAGCGCGCGTCTGCACGCAGAAAAAGCCGGGCCGAGGAGCGGATGCCGGCGGGGCTGGGCACCTTGTTTGTGGGGCTGCTGCTCATCGTGCTGGCGTTCGTGGAGGGAGACTCCGTCTGGAAGAGCGCCCACCAGATCCTATTCGGGCTGTTCGGCTGCGGCAGCTTTGTGCTGGGCGCGGCGGTGTGCTATCTGGCCATCCTCTACACCCGGGGGCAGGACCTGCTGATGCAGGTGTTCAAGCTGCTGCTGGGGCTGATCTTTGCCAGCGGCACGGTCATCGTGTTTTCGGATATCCCCGCCGACCTGACCGCTGCCCAGATGATCGCTGCCTGCTACCAGAACGGCGCGAATGCCTGGCTGGGCGGCGGCGTGCTGGGCACTCTGCTGGGCGGCAACCTGCTCCTGCTCTGCGGGCGGCCTGCGGCCAATCTGGTCATGGCGGTGCTGGCCCTGTGCGCCAGCCTGTATATTTTTGATATCACCCCTGCCGAGTGCTGGCAGTGGCTCTGCAATGTGGGCGGCGGCGTGCATGAAAAAGGCGTGGCGGTCTATGAGCAGAACGCCGCCCGCCGTGCTGAGCGCCTTGCGGCCCGGCAGGCGGAAGAGGAGTACTGCGCCGAGGAACCTGCGGACGATTACGATGACAGTTCCGATGAGGAAGACGTGCCCGGCGGCATTCCGGTGCCCGGGTGGCTGTCCGGCGTGTTCAGCTGGGGCCACAAGGTGACCAAGGAGATGGAGGGCGAAACGGAACCTGCTCCCGTGGACGATTCACTGGGCTACGAGCCGCCTGCGCCGGTGGAGCCGGAACCGGCTCCCGCCCAGCCTGCCCCAGCCTTTGAGCCGGTCAAGGTGACCTCCAACCATCCCCGCGCGGCGTTTGATATCGATCTTGGACCGGATACCTCTGTTTCCGAAGGCGGCAGCGAGCCCATTGAGCCCATCATCATCGGGCCGGGCGGCACCTTTGGGCAGGACCCGCTCCAAAAGGCCCCGCCACGGGCCATCGTCAAACCGGTGGTGCCGGATGCCGTGGAGACTGCCGCCGAGGATTTCTTCGCGCCCGCCGGATCGTCTGCTCCGGCCCCGGTGGTGAACCCCACCGTGCCGCCTGCGGCCCCGGAAGCCCCTGCGGCTGCACCGGCAGAGCCCGTGCAGCCTGAGATGCCGGTGTTCCAGACCCCCACCCTGCCCACTACGGACGAGCCGGTGGTGCCGGTGCGGGTCAGCGCGGAAAACGCGGCGGCCATGCGCAGTGAACCGGACGAGGACGGTTGGATCAGCATTACCAGCGAACCGGTGGAGGAAAAAGACCTGAACACGCTGGTGGCGGCCGCCATGGAAAAACCCGCCGCAGGCGAGCAGGCCGCCGCCACCGCCCCGGCCGAGGAGCCGGAGGTGGTGGAGACCTTCCAGTATCAGTATCCCAGCATCGAGCTGTTTGAAAAGTCTGCCGAGGAGGGTGACCCCGGTGCCCAGGACGAGCTGAAGGCCAACGCCCAGAAGCTGGTGGACACGCTGGAAAGCTTCGGCGTGCGCACCCGGGTGCTGGATATCTCGCGGGGACCCTCCGTTACCCGGTACGAGGTTCAGCCCATGGCAGGCGTGAAGATCAGCCGCATCACCTCGCTGGCCGATGATATCGCCCTGAACCTTGCTGTGGCCGATGTCCGCATGGAAGCACCCATCCCCGGCAAGCCTGCCGTGGGCATTGAGGTGCCCAACCACAAAAAGACCCCTGTTTTTATCCGCAGTGTCTTTGAAAGCCAGGCCTTCCTGCGGATGACCTCGCCTCTGGGTGTGGCGCTGGGCAAGGACATTGCCGGTGTGGCTCAGGTGGCCGATCTGTGCAAGATGCCCCATCTGCTCATCGCGGGCAGCACCGGCAGTGGTAAATCTGTCTGTGTGAACAGCATCATCATCAGCATTCTGTTCCGCTCCAGCCCCGAGGACGTGAAGCTCATGCTCATTGACCCCAAGGTGGTGGAGCTGGCAGAGTATAACGGCATCCCCCACCTGCTGATGCCTGTCATCACCGAGCCGAAAAAGGCAGCGGGTGCTCTGAGCAGCGCGGTGCAGGAAATGGAGCGCCGCTACCACCTGTTTGCGGAAAACAATGTCCGTGACATCAAATCCTTCAACAAGCTGGCGGCCACCGACCCCATGCTGGAAAAGATGCCCTATATCGCCATCATCATCGACGAGTTGGCCGATCTGATGATGGTCGTGGGCAAGGACGTGGAGGATTCCATCTGCCGGATTGCCCAGAAGGCCCGCGCCGCCGGAATGCACCTCATCGTCGCCACCCAGCGCCCCAGCGTGGATGTCATCACTGGCCTGATCAAGGCCAACATCCCCAGCCGCATTGCCTTTGCCGTGTCCAGCCAGGTGGACAGCCGCACCATTCTGGATGGTGCCGGTGCTGAGAAGCTGCTGGGCCAGGGCGATATGCTCTTTATGCCTGTGGGCGCGCCCAAGCCGGTGCGTATCCAGGGCACCTTTGTGCGGGATGAGGAGATCAGCCGCGTGCTGGACTTCATCAAGCAGAGCGCCACCGTCCAGTACGACGAAGCCATGATCGAAGCCATGGAAAAGCACGCCATTCAGGATGGCAAGAAGGGCGCATCCTCTGCAGATGCGGATGAGGAGACCGGCAGCGACCCGATGCTCAAGCAGGCCGTTGAGGTGGTCATCGATGCCGGGCAGGCATCCACCAGCCTGCTGCAGCGCCGCTGTAAGCTGGGTTATGCCCGCGCCGCCCGCATCATGGATGAGATGGAGCAGAAGGGCATCATCGGCCCCTATGAGGGTGCCAAACCCCGCGCTGTCCTCATCAGCCGCCAGCAGTGGCTGGAAATGCAGATGAATCAGCCGGAGGAATAAAACATACCGTTGATTTTAGACAGTTATGGAGATTTGGGGTTATGAGAGCAGTTGATTTCGTTGTGGAGACGACAAAAAGATATGTTGAGCAGATGCCGAAATCTCAACGAAAGAAATATGGGCAGTTTTTTACGAGTAGAGAGACGGCAGCATTCATGGCAGGGCTATTGAATCCCCCTGAGAACAAGAAGATAATCTCGGTTCTTGATCCTGGAGCAGGTTCAGGTATCCTCACGGCAGCAGTAGTAGATAGACTACAAAATATTCCATCAGTTGAAACGATTTGCTTGGTTTGCTATGAAAACAATGGCGATGTCATTGAACTGTTAGAGTCGAACCTAGAAGAGATAAAAAGGCACTCCTCGAAAGAAATTGTCTATGAAGTCAAGAGAGAAAATTATATATTAAGCCAAGAGGAAACATACAATGGAACTTTTAGTGCAGAGTTGAATCCAAAAACATATGACATTGTGATAGCCAATCCTCCTTATATCAAACTGCCCAAATTGGCACCAGAAGCAATGGCAATGCAAGATGTTTGCTATGGAGCACCGAATCTGTATTTTCTCTTTGCGGAAATGAGCGCATTCAACCTGATGGAAAATGGCGAGATGGTGTACATCGTTCCAAGGTCGTGGACATCGGGGGTGTACTTCAAAAAATTTCGGAACAAATTTTTTAAGGAAGTAGTATTAGAGAATATTCATCTGTTTGAAAGCCGGGATAGAGTTTTTGAAATCGAAAGCGTCCTACAAGAAACGATGATATTCAAGGCTAGAAAAACGTCCCAAAAACCTGAAACCGTGAGGATAACAACAACAAAAACCAGTTCTGATTTTGAAGATAGAACGGTATATCAGGCACCCTATGAGACGGTGATCAACGGAGAGGAAAATTATGTATACCTAGTGACGAATGAAATGGAGGCAGGTGTTCTCCAAAAAATGAATGGATGGAAGAACACACTTCCTAAAATTGGACTGAAAATGAAAACAGGCTTGACTGTGGATTTTCGCAATCGAGATGCATTGTGTGATTCTGCAGAAAATGGTGCAGTACCGCTTTTTTATGCACAACACATTCAAGAAGGAAAAGTTGTTTTTCCGATAGGAAAGGAAAATGAATTTTTGTCGACAAGCCAAACGGGGCTGTTGCAAAAAAATACGAACTACCTATTTGTAAAACGTTTTACAGCAAAGGAAGAACACCGAAGGTTGCAGTGCGGTGTGTATTTGGCAAAGAAAAATCCGGAGTATAACAGAATCAGCACACAAAATAAAATAAACTTTATCACAGGAATCCGAGAACTCTCAGAATGTACCGTGTATGGATTGTACGTTCTTTTTAATTCTACATTCTACGATATATACTATCGGATTTTGAACGGTTCAACGCAGGTGAATTCAACAGAAGTGAATTCAATGCCGGTTCCTTCCATTGATGTGATTGAATCCATGGGAAAGAGCCTGCTAAAAACGCACGACATGTCAGAAGCATCATGTGACAGAATTTTGGAGAAGTATTTATGAGTAAGATTGAGGATGCAAAGTCAATTTTAGAAGCTCTGGATGTTCCTGATAAGCAGCAGAACAACATGTGCGGCTACGTTTTATTGGCCTTGGCTGGCTTGAAAGAAGAGGAAGACTGGGCAGCAGCACGGAATAAATGGATTGGCATTCATGATGTCATTGCGTTTATAAAGGAGCAGTATCACGTAGTCTACGCTGAAAACAGTAGAGAGACATTGCGAAAACAAGCAATGCACCATTTTCGCAATGCGGCTTTCATTGAAGATAATGGTAAGGCAACGAACAGTCCAAATTATTGCTACCGGTTGACAGACGAGATGCTGAAACTCGTTCAAAGCTATGGCGGATGCCGATGGCAGGCAGAGCTGGAGTTGTTCTCAAAAAATCACGAATCGTTGATTTCGTTGTATTCTGCAAAAAAGACTATGAGAAAAATTCCGGTGAAAATCAATGGAAAAGAGCTTACATTGTCCAACGGAAAACACAACCAACTGCAAAAGGAAATCATCGAAGAATTTGCACCACGCTTCGCACCGGGTTCAGAGTGTCTTTACTTAGGAGATACAACGAAAAAAGACTTGGTCAAGGAAACGAAAACGCTTCGAAAGTTAGGATTTGATGTTTCTGTACACGATAAAATGCCAGATGTGATTTTATACGCAAGAGAAAAAGATTGGCTTTATTTTGTGGAAGCGGTTACATCGGTTGGACCGATGGAGCCTAGAAGAGTCAAAGAATTGGAAGAGATGACCGAGGGCGTGACTTCTGGAAAAATCTATGTAACGGCTTTTTTGGATTTCAAAACCTATAAAAGATTTTCGGAGTCTCTTGCATGGGAGACAGAAGTGTGGCTGGCAGAAATGCCGGATCACATGATCCATCTGAACGGCGATAAATTCATGGGACCGAGAAAGTGATAAGCAATGGAACAAATCTACACCGAATTTCTTCCTATCAGCCGGGCGGACATGGAAGCCCGGGGGTGGGATCAGCTGGACTTTGTGGTGGTGGGCGGCGATGCCTACGTTGACCACCCAAGCTTTGGCACCGCTATCATCAGCCGTCTGCTGGAGGCCGAGGGCTATAAGGTCGGCGTGCTGGCCCAGCCCCGCTATTCCGACTGCGAGGACTTCAAGCGGTTCGGCAGGCCGAAGTACGGCTTTTTCATCGGCGGCGGCAACGTGGACAGCATGGTGAGCCACTACTCCGTGGCAAAAATTCCGCGTGCCGAGGACGAATACTCTCCCGGCGGCATCGGCGGCGCGCGGCCTGACCGCAGTGCCACCGTTTACACCAGGCTGGCCAAGGAGGCCTACCCCGACCTGCCTGTGATCCTGGGCGGTCTGGAGGCTTCTCTGCGCCGGTTTGCCCACTACGATTACTGGCTGGACACCGTTCTGCCCAGCATTGCGGAGGACTCCGGAGCCGATCTCATCAGCTTTGGCATGGGCGAGCACCAGACCGTGGAGATCGCCCGGCGGCTGGCGGCAGGGGAGCCGGTGGAGTCCATCACCGATGTGGACGGCACCTGCTACCTGACCGACTTCGACCACCTGCCCGAAAAGTATGTGGAGTGCGCCGGTTTCCGGAAAGTGGCCTCCGATAAGGTGGCCTACGCCAGAGCCTGCCGCATCCAGATGGACAATCAGGATGTGGTCAGCGGCCAGATCATTGTCCAGAAGCAGAGTGAAAAGTACCTTGTGCAGAACATCCCGGCAAAGCCACTGGTGCGCTGGGAGCTGGACAAGGTGTATGCGCTGCCCTACACCCGCCGCTACCACCCCATCTATGAGAGCATGGGCGGCGTGCCTGCCATCCGGGAGGTGCAGTTCTCCATCATCCAGAACCGCGGCTGCTTCGGCGGCTGCAACTTCTGCGCCATCCAGCTGCATCAGGGCCGCCGGGTCACCAGCCGCAGTGCGGACAGCATCGTGGAGGAAGCCGAGCGCATGACCCACGAGCCGGATTTCAAGGGCTACATCCACGATGTCGGCGGCCCCACCGCCAACTTCCGGTTCCCGTCCTGCCGCGAGCAGATGCTGCGGGGCATGTGCAATGGCGGCAAGCACTGCCTGGCCCCCACCACCTGCTCCCACATGATCGTGGATCACAGCGATTACCTCAAGATCCTGCGCCGTGTCCGGGAACTGCCCGGTGTGAAAAAGGTGTTCATCCGCAGCGGCATCCGGTTCGATTACCTGATGGCTGACCCGGACGACACCTTCTTCAAGGAGCTGGTGGAATACCACGTCTCCGGCCAGCTGAAGGTGGCCCCGGAGCACTGCGCCCCCAATACACTGGCCTACATGGGCAAGCCGCCCATCCAGACCTTCAACAAGTTCAAGGACAAGTTCTACGAGCTGAGCAAGAAGGCGGGCAAAAAGCAGTACCTCGTGCCCTACCTGATGTCCAGCCACCCGGGCAGCACCCTGAGCGATGCCGTCTATCTGGCCGAGTATCTCTACAAAAACCACATGCGCCCCGAGCAGGTGCAGGATTTCTATCCCACCCCCGGCACGGTGAGCACCTGTATGTTCTACACCGGCCTTGACCCCTACACCCTCAAGCCTGTGTTCGTGGAAAAGACCGCGGAGGGAAAAGCGCTCCAGCGCGCCCTGCTCCAGTATTACGAGCCCCGCAATGCCGAAAAGGTCATCAAGGCGCTGAAAATGACCCACAGGGAGGACCTGATCCCGCTTCTGGTGCCCGCCGAGGGCCGCCGCGCGGTCCAGCGCTCTGCCCGCCGGGCCGAGCCTGCCGAGGTGACCATCCACAACGACGGCACTTATACTGTCCGCCCCAACAAGGGCAGGGGAGGCAGGAATCAGAGCCGCGGAACCGCCCCGGCCCGCACCGCAGGCGGCCGTCAGCCAAGCCCCGGCGCACGCTTTGCGCCCAACGGTACGGCACCCCGTAAGCCGAAGAATGATCAACAGAAAGAGAATACAGCGTGGAAAACTTCAAAAAAGAAAAAGTAAGCCTCTGGCGGCGCATTGCCGCTCTGGCCCTTGCGGCGGCGCTGGCCCTTGGCCTTGCCGCCTGTGATGCCTCGGCGGTGGTGCCGGGCAGCAGTACTCCTGCGGTCAGCACTGCCCAGCCTGCCGGAGACGACCAGACCGCCAACTTTGAGATGCACTTCCTGGATGTGGGGCAGGCCCTGAGCGTGCTGGTGGAATGTGACGGCCAGTATATGCTCTACGACGGCGGCAACGTGGACGATGGCAGCTATGTCGTCTCTTACCTGCAGAATCTCGGTGTGGAGGAGCTGCAGTATGTGTTCTGCTCCCATGCCCACGAGGATCATGTGGGCGGCCTGTCCGCTGCGCTGGCCTATTTCCCGGCAGACCATGTGTACAGCCCCGTGACGGAAGCCTCCACCAAGTGCTTTCAGGATTTCGTCAAGTACACCGGGCAGCAGGGCCTGCAGGTGGAGGTGCCCGCCGCGGGCACAGTCTGGCCGCTGGGCAGTGCCACTGTGACCATGCTGGGCCCTGTGGCGCAGTATGACAACACCAACGATACCTCCATCGTTCTGCGGGTGGATTACGGCTCCACCAGCTTTCTGCTCACCGGCGATATGGAATCGGATGCGGAGCGCGACCTTGTGAACAGCGGGGCCAACCTGAAGGCAGATGTTCTGCAGGTGGGCCACCACGGCTCCAGCACCAGCACGAGCTACATTTTCCTGAACGCCGTCCTGCCCGAGATGGGCATCATCTCCTGTGGTGTGAACAACAAGTACGGCCATCCCCACGAGGAGACCCTGAGCATCCTGCGGGATGCGGGCGTGGCTGTTTACCGCACGGACCTGCTGGGGGCCATCGTGATCGGTTCCGATGGACAGAACTATACCATCCGCACCGAGAAAACGGCCACCGATGCTGAGCTCAACCCCACCGACCCGGCGGCAGCGTCCACCGCGCAGCAGGGGTATATCGGCAACGTGAACAGCAAAAAGTTCCACCTGCCCAGCTGTGCCAATCTCCCTGCGGAGAAGAACCAGATCCTCTTCTCCAGCTACGAGGAAGCCATTGCGGCAGGGTACAGCCCGTGCTCGAGCTGCATCAAGTGAAAGCATATCAAACAAGCAGCGCCCTGCCGGGGCAAACCGGCAGGGCGCTGCTGTTTTCTGGGATCATTTTTTTCGCTTCTTGAAATCAATCGGCAGAGTTGTCCACCGCTTCCGGAAGAGATACGCCGCATCCTTGGGCTGGCGCTGGCGGGTAAAGATGCCTTTCTTGTTGCCGTCCACCCGCAGGATGCCCTCGGTGGTCTGGAAATCGGCAAAATTCCACACCAGCTCACCCTGCACGAAATCGTAGTGGTCGAACACGGCGTGGGTCATCTCCAGATATTCATTCTGGTACTCGGCGCTCCACATCACGCTGGGGAGTTTGTGCGCACCGCTCAGGTTGTCGGTGCCGTACTCAGTGAAGATGAGCGGGCGGCCATGCAGGACTTTTGCCCAGCCGTCCATCTCATGGTGGAAGGCGGCTTCGGCATCCGCCAGCCCGGCCCCGCCCAGTACATACCAGCCGTAGTAGCGGTTCAGGCTGACGAAATCGGCAAAACGCTGGCCCTTGCTGGTGTCGGGCAGGCTGGTCATCAGGACCGTATAAGTACGGGGGCGCTTCTGGGGGTCGAGGCGGCGGGCCAGCTCGAACAGGGGTTTGAAGTATTCCTCAGTGCCCGCGCTGGTGCACTGAGGCTCGTTGAGCAGGCTCCATGCGATGACCGAGGGATGGTTTTTGTCCCGGTCGATCATATCGGTCAGGGCTGCCTTGTGGTTCTTGAGCAGCGCAGGCGTGGTCTCCTTCTCAAAAAAGCCCTGCTGCCTGCCGTTGCCCTGATTGGCGGCCAGGAAGTTGGCTGTGCTCTGCATAAAGCCCACGGCGGGGACTTCGTCGATGATGAGGAAGCCCTCCTCATCGGCCATCTGGTAGATCTCCTCAGCGTAGGGGTAGTGGCTGGTGCGGAAGCAGTTTGCGCCGATCCACTTCATCAGCTCAAAATCCCGCTTGACGGTGGGCAGATCGAGCCCGCGGCCCCGGATGTCGGCATCCTCGTGCCGGCCAAAGCCCCGCAGATAGACCGGGCTGCCGTTGAGCAGGAAACGCCCATGCCGGATCTCAAAGGTGCGGATGCCGATCCGGTCCAGATACTCGTCCACCACCGCGCTGCCCTCGTGGATGCGGATGACCAGATCGTAGAGATAGGCGGCGTGGACATTCCACAGCTTGGCGTTTTTGACCACCAGCGTGCCGGTGATACCAGAGCTTTCGGCCACCCGGGTGGTGCCGTCGTAAAGCTCCACAGTCACGGGGTGGGTGCCGTTGGTGGTCACGGTATAGTCGATCTCAGCCCCGGTCTCGGTCAGGCGGTATCGGGTGGAATAGTCCAGCACCCGCTCCTTGGGCAGGGCCATCAGCCAGACGGGCCGGTGGATGCCGGCGTAGTTGTAAAAATCAAAGTAGGGGGCGGCGATCTTTCTGCCGTCCGCAAGGGTGCGGGTGGTGCCTGCGGGCAGCATCGTTTCGCTGAGCTCGTTGTTTGCCAGAACACTGAGCTTGTTGAACTGGTTGTACCGCACGATGTTGGTCACGGTGGCATCAAAGGGCAGGAAGCCGCCCTCGTGCTGGGCCACCTCCACGCCATTGACAAAGACCCGGGCCCGGTGGGTGACCGAGCCAAACCGGAGAACAATGTCCCAGCCGCTCCATTCCGCAGGGACAAAAAAGCTGGTCTCGTACCAGAAATCACCGCAGTATTCGCGGGAGGCCTTGTCGGTGAACAGGTCGCAGAAGGAGGCAGGCACCGGCATGGAAAGAGAGGAGGGCAGGTCCAGCGCCCATCCGGCCTCCACACCCTTGCTCTCGGGGTCGAAGCTGAAACGCCACATCCCGTCCAGGCCGATGAGACGGCGGGTGGTGGTAGCGCGGGGATACAGCAGGGAGCGGTTCATCAGGATGACCTCACATTCATCAGCCCGGCGGCATTTTGCGTGCCACAGGGGCGTTTATTGTCTTTATACCCAGTATGACAGAAATTTTATAAAAGGGATAGAAAGATTTTTGAATAAATCCAGACTTTTTTCAGGAAAACAGGCGCTGCTCTGGGCAGAATACCTATTATCTCCGGCTGCGTTTGAAAACTTCCGTAAAGAGTGCCACAAAAAGTGAATGCTGGGAAAAAGAGGAAAAAACGGAATGTGAACGAACTGTGAAAATATACAAAAACAATACCTTAAAATTGTACGAATTCACCTAAAAAATATTCTAACATTTTTTGATAAAAGTTTGTCATAATATTGGAGTACAAACTTGGATACAGCAGAAGGGACACTGTACCGTTTGAATTGACCACCGAAGGAGAATACAATGGCAAATGAAATGCAAAAGACCACCCCGTTTGGGATGCGGGACAAGGTCGGCTATATGTTCGGCGATTTCGCCAACGATTTTACTTTTATCCTGTCGTCCAGCTTCCTGATGAAGTTCTATACCGACGTGATGGGCGTGAGCGCCGGTGTTGTGGGCATGATCATGATGATCGCCCGCTTTGTGGATGCCTTCACCGATGTGACCATGGGCCAGATCGTGGACCGCTCCAAGCCCACCAAGGACGGCAAGTTCCGCCCCTGGCTCAAGCGGATGTGCGGCCCTGTGGCCATCGCATCCTTCCTCATCTTCCAGTCCGGTCTGGCCGGGATGTCCTACGGCTTCAAGGTGGCATGGCTCTTTGTGACCTATATCCTGTGGGGCTCCATCTTCTACACCTCCGTCAACATCCCTTACGGCTCCATGGCCTCCGCCATCTCTGCTGACCCCAAGGACCGCGCAGAGCTGTCCACCTGGCGTACCATCGGCAGCACCCTGGCCGGCCTTGTGATCGGCGTTGGCACCCCCATGGTGGCTTACGTCACCGTCAATGGTCAGACGGTCCTCTCCGGCAGCCGCATGACCATCATTGCAGGCGTTTTCTCTGTCTGCGCCATCCTCTGCTACCTGCTCTGCTTTCACCTGGTGCGTGAGCGTGTGGATGTGCCCGCAAACAACAGCAAGATGGATATTGGCAAGATGCTCAAGAGCGTGTTCACCAACCGTGCCCTGCTGGGCATCATTGCTGCCGCCCTCTTCCTGCTGCTGGCCATGCTGACCATGCAGGGCATGGCAGGCTATGTGTTCCCCAACTTCTACGGCAGTGCCGCCGCCCAGTCTACCGCTTCTCTGCTGAGCAGCGTGCTGATCCTGCTCGTCTGCGCACCCTTTGCCTCCAAGCTGGCCAGCCGGTTCGGTAAAAAAGAGCTGGCCACTGTATCCTGCATCGTGGCCACGGTGCTGGAGATCATCTGCTTTGTTCTCAAGCCCGCCAATGTCTGGGTCTATGTCGGCTTCTACTGTGCCGCCTTCATCTGCCTGGGCTTCTTCAACACCATCATCTGGGCAATGATCACCGATGTCATCGATGATTCCGAGGTCCGCAACGGCATCCGTGAGGACGGCACCATCTATGCGGTCTACTCCTTTGCCCGCAAGCTGGGTCAGGCGTTCTCTTCCGGCCTGACCGGCGGCCTGCTGACCATGATCGGTTACAGCGCTGCCACTGCCTTTGACCCGGAGGTCACCATGGGCATCTTCAACATCTCCTGTATTGCCCCCGCCATCGGCTTCGTGGCCGTGGCCCTGAGCCTGTTCTTCATCTACCCCCTGACCAAACAGAAGGTGGAGGAGAACGTGGCCGCACTGGCACAGCGCCATAATAAGTAAGGAAACGGATCAAGCCGCCCACGGGAAATTCCTGTGGGCGGCTTGTTTCTGCTTCAAAATTGATGTATACTAATATATCAAGAATGACACAATGGCACGAGCGGAACAACAGGAAAAAGGAGCGGTGTACGATGCGGGTGGATCCCTTGCAGATCCTTACGAAGCTGGCAGCGGTGCAGAATATCCCGACCCGGCGGGTCACCCCGCCCTTTGAGGGGTTGGAAGAGTTTGACTACGGCCTGCGGCGATCGCTGGACCCCCAGTTCGACTGGCAGGAATTCGGCCAGCTGCTGCTGGACAGCACCCCTGAAAATACCCTGCTGCTGGTGGAGGGCACCTTTGAGCTGCACTTTGCCCTGTTCCGCATCCCCGATGAAAAAAACACGGTCTTTCTCATTGGCCCCTGGACGGTGGGCCCCCGCACCCCGAGCGCCCGCAAATGGGTCAGGCGCTATCTGGGAGAAGCCGGAGAGGCCGCTGTGCAGGAGTACTACAACGGCGTGAAGATCCTGGAGGCCAGCGATTTCTATGGAGCCTTGCGGGTTGTGGTGGATACGATGTTCGGCTGCACTGTCCCGGTGCAGGAGCTGAAGGAATTCCTGCCCTTCCAGTTCCACCCGGATACCCGCTATTTCCACGAGCCGGAGTTCCAGAAGGAGATCCCGGTCACCATGCTGGAGCAGCGGTACGAATCAGAGAACCGCATTCTGGACGCGGTGGCCCGGGGCGATGAGGAAGCCGCCATCGAGGCCATGCACCAGCACTCCCGCTTTACCTACGGCGGCCGGTTCGAGGGGACGCTCTACCAGCAGAAGAACAAGATGATCGTGCTGAACACCCTGCTGCGCAAGGCCATTGAGCCCAGCAAGGTGCATCCCTATTATATTGATGCCATTTCCAGCAAGTACAGCCGCATCATTGAGGAAGCCAACGAGGTGCCCAACGAGATGATGTGGCAGATGACGCGGGATTACTGTGCCTATGTCCGCCGCTACTCGCTGAAGGAGTATTCGCCTGCGGTGCAGAAGGTGATGAACTACGTCAACCTGAACGTGGCCGAGCCGCTGACGCTGAAAAGTCTGGCTGCCATGTGCTTCATCAGCCCATCGTACCTGTCGGCATTGTTCAAGCAGGAGACCGGCAGCACCCTGATCGATTATATCAACACCCAGCGCGTCAACCGCGCGGCCCAGCTGCTGGTGCAGAACAACCACACCATTGCCGCCGTGGCCGAGGAAGTGGGCATTCTGGACGTGAATTATTTTACAAAGATCTTCAAAAAGACACTGGGAGTCACCCCTACCCGCTACCGCCGCGAACACAAAGAAAAGTGAAAAATGAAAAAAATGCCCGGTTTTTCCCGGAAATGTACGTTTTGTGCAAAACTTCCGGGAAAAGACGGGCATTTTCTGTACAGAGAAATTTGTTGCATGAACAGAATGATGTTGTAACCATTTTGAAAGGATTTATGGATTTTTGGCATGGAATTTGGATGTATGTTGCATTTTTGACCGATTTTGTGCTTGATATCAAAAAGAATGTTGTACACAACAATATCAACTGTGAAGAATGCACAAAGAAACGGCCGGAATCTTGTGAACTTGTCCCATTGCGAACTTTTTTTCAGATGGCTATAATACAAACAGAAACCATGGAACGTACATGTAAGTATATTCCATGAAATGCTGTGATATGCGAATGAAGGAGAACAAGATTATGAAAATGATTTCCCGTCGTGACTTTATGAAGGCTTCTGCTGTTGTGGGTGCTACCGGCGTTCTGACCGCCTGCGGCGGCTCCTCCAGCTCCACTGCTGCTTCCTCTGTCGCCGCTTCCTCTGCAGCTGCTTCTGAGGCTGCAACCGGCAGCGCAAACGTCGGTGTCTGCATCTATCAGTTTGCTGATAACTTTATGACCCTGTACCGCACCGACCTGGAAGAGTACCTGAAGGATAAGGGCTACGCCGTGACCATCGTTGACGGCAAGAACGACCAGAACACCCAGACCGAGCAGATCAACACCTTCCTGCAGCAGGGCGTTGACGTTCTGATCATCAACCCTGTTCAGACCACCTCTGCACAGACCATCGTTGATACCATTTCTCCCTCCGGCACTCCCATCGTCTTCATCAACCGTGAGCCCGAAAAGGCTGTTCTGGATTCCTACGCAGGCAAGTGCTGCTACGTTGGCGCTGACGCACGTCAGTCCGGTACTTACCAGGGCGAGCTGATCCTGGAGACCGAGACCCAGGGCGATATCAACGGCGACGGCAAGATCACCTACATCATGTGCAAGGGCGACCCCGAGAACATCGATGCTCAGTACCGCACCGAGTACTCCATCAAGGCTCTGACCGATGCCGGCAAGGAAGTGGAGTGCCTGTACGAGTACCTGGACAACTGGGATCAGACCACCGCACAGCAGGACGTTGCAAACGCTCTGGCACAGTACGGCGAGAAGATCGAAGTTGTGTTCTGCAACAACGACGCAATGGCTCTGGGCGCTCTGCAGTCCATCGAGCAGGCTGGCCGTACCGTTGGCAAGGACATCTACCTGGTCGGTGTTGACGCACTGAAAGAGGCTGTCCAGAACGTTGTTGACGGCAAGATGACCGGTACCGTTCTGAACGACGACGTGGGCCAGGCTACCAAGGCTGCCGAGGCTACTCAGCTGTTTGTTGAGGGCAAGGACGTTGAGGAGTACTACTGGGTCGACTACGTCAAGGTCACTACCGAGAACGCAGCACAGTACCTCTAATTCCTGTAGCACAAAACTCACGTTTGCAAGGTACGCAGTGAGTCCTATGGCTTGGTAAAAGCTTAAAAGCGCGTGCGTGCGAGATTTCTCTCGGGCGCACGCGCCTTCTTTTAGAAAGGACGCACCGCGCGGCCTGCAAATTGCAAGATAAGGAGGCTCTGCGGAATGTCAGAATACCGTCTGGTAATGAAAGGCGTGGTCAAGACCTTCCCCGGCGTAAAAGCGCTGGACCACGCGCAGTTGGAGCTCCGCCCCGGTAAAGTTATGGCCCTGATGGGCGAAAATGGTGCCGGTAAGTCCACCCTGATGAAGTGCATGTTCGGCATTTACAAGATGGACGAGGGCGAGATCGAATACGAGGGAGAAAAGGTCGTTGTTGCGAACCCGTTGGATGCACTGGACCGCGGCATTGCCATGGTGCATCAGGAGCTGCAGCCCATTCCGGCCCGTACCGTGGCTGAGAATATCTGGCTGGGCCGCTACCCCACCAAGAAGTATGGCCCGGTGACCACAGTGGACCATGCTAAAATGTACAAGGATACCGATGCACTGCTGAAGAAGCTGAAGCTGCAGATCAATTCCCACGCAAAGCTGGGCAGCCTGAGCATTGCCCAGATGCAGATGGTGGAAATTGCAAAGGCTGTTTCCGCAAACTGCAAGGTGCTGATCCTGGACGAGCCCACCTCCTCCCTGACCGCCAACGAAGTGGAATCGCTGTTCCGCATCATGCGTGAGCTGAAGGAGCAGGGCGTTGCACTGGTCTACATCAGCCACAAGATGGACGAGATCAAGGTCATTGCCGACGAAGTGACCATCATGCGTGACGGCCATTACATCGGCAAGTGGAATGTGGCCGAGATGACCAAGGAGCAGATCATCGCCAAGATGGTCGGCCGTGAGCTGTCCAACCTGTTCCCCCCGCTGGAGAACCACCCCTCCGAGGAAGTGATGATGAAGGTGGAGGATTTCACCTCCATCCATCCGCGCTCCTTCCGCCATTGCAGCTTTGAGCTGAAAAAGGGCGAGATCCTGGGCGTGGCCGGTCTGGTGGGCGCACAGCGCACCGAGCTGATGGAAGGCATCTTCGGCCTGCGCGCACACACCTCCGGTAAGGTGTGGATCAAGGGTGAAGAGGTCAACATCAAGCAGCCCCGGGATGCCATTCGGAAGAGCGTGGCTCTGCTGACCGAGGACCGCCGCGCAACCGGCATCATGGGTGTGCTGAGCGTGGCCGACAACATCTCCATTGCATCGCTGGACGCTCTGCGCAAGGGCCCCATCATGCTGGATGACAAGAAGATTTTGGATCTGGTGGCGACCAATAAGGAAAAGATGGCCATCAAGGTGCCCAGCCCCAAGACCCAGATCAAGAGCCTGTCCGGCGGCAACCAGCAGAAGGTGCTGATCGCCCGCTGGCTGGCCAACAACCCCGATGTCCTCATTCTGGACGAGCCCACCCGAGGCATCGACGTCGGCGCAAAATATGAGATCTACTGCATCATCGCCGACCTGGCCAAGCAGGGCAAGAGCATCATCATGATCTCCTCCGAAATGAGCGAGATCATCGGCATGTCCAACCGCGTCATGGTCATGTGCGATGGCCGCATCACCGGCTTCATCGACGGCAAGGACGCGACCCAGGAGAACATCATGGAGCTGGCTACCCAGTTTGAGACCGCGCCCGAAACGGCAGCGGCCAATCAGTAAACAAGGAGGCTGTCTATTGTGGAAGCTACCAAGAAATTAACGGGTAAATCCGTAAAGAAATGGCTGGGCAACAACGCCATTATCGTTCTGATGCTGCTCGTCTCTCTGTTCGTCGGCATCATCCATCCGAACTTTTTTGCACCTGCAAACCTGATCAACCTGTTCAAGAACGTGTCCATCCGCTACATCATCGCGCTGGGTATCTCCGGCTGTCTGATCACCACCGGCAACGACCTGTCCGCAGGCCGTCTGGCTGGTTTTGCCGCCTGCCTGGCCTGCATCTTTGCGCAGACCGAGGGTGCTGCCGGTAAGTTCTACCCCAACATGCCCACTCTGCCCACCCCTGTGGTCTTCATTCTGGTCATTGCCATCTGCGCCATCGTGGGTCTGTGCAACGGTCTGGTCGTTTCTTACCTGAAGGTCCAGCCCTTTATCGCTACTCTGGGTATGCAGCAGGTGGTCTACGGTATCTGCCTGGTCTACACCGGCGGTACCCCCATCGGCTCCCTGAACAAGGACTTCACCTCTCTGGCCTCCAACACCATCCTGAAGGTCCCCGTGCTGATCTGGATCGCCCTGATCGTGGCTGTGTGCTTCTGGTTCCTGTACAACAAGACCCGTCACGGCAAGTACATGTACGCCATCGGCGGCAACGAGGCTGCTGCTGAGGTGGCCGGTGTCAACGTTTACGCCACCAAGATCCGCATCTACATCCTGGCCTCCTGCATGTTCGGTCTGGCAGGCTGCCTGCTGGCTGCAAAGTCCGGCGGCGCATCCGTCAACACTGCACAGGGCTATGAGCTGGATGCCATTGCGGCTTCTACCATCGGCGGCGTTTCCACCACCGGCGGTGTCGGCACCGTGCCCGGCATCCTGGTCGGCGTTCTGGTCTTTGAGCTGATGAAGGTCGCTCTGCAGTTTATGAACGTCAACTCCTCTTACACCTATATCGTCCAGGGCCTTGTCATTATCGTGGCTGTGGCCATCGATATCCGTAAGTACCTGGCAAAGAAGTAACTCCCCATTCGCATACAGAGAAGCCCCCCGCCGGGAGAACCGGCGGGGGGCTTCTGCTGTTATTTCCCCAGCTGCCGCTGCTGCAGGCGGTACTGGCGGGGTGTCAGCCCTTCCTGCCCTCCGCGTTTTCTCGCCCACTCTCCGAAAAAAGTTGGAGAACTTTTTCTTTTTCGTTAGATTGCACAAGAACTTGCCTCCTTGTTTGGCGGTTACGTTGAATTTGTGAACGTTCTTTGAATTTTGATATTTTCCTTCGATTTATTATTACACAGCTTCCGGGGAAGTGGTATACTACAAGCCAGAAACAGTGCTGTTAAGTTCGGAAAACAAAGATCGTTGAATGAGGTGTGTCTTATGAGCGTTTACGAAAAAATTTCCGGTTTTGCGGATGAGATCAGCCAGGACTTTGACCAGCAGCTCAAAACTGTGACGGATCTGGGGATGAAGTATATCTGCATCCGCAGCGCCGAGCACAAGGGCATTGCCGATTACACCCCTGAGGAAGTGCGCACCATTCTTCTGCCAAAGCTGCAGGCCGCAGGCGTGGGCGTTTCCAGCCTGGGTACGGCCATCGGCAAGGTGGAAGTGGACGATGAAGAGGGCTTTGCCAAGCAGCTGGAGCAGCTGGAAACACTCTGCGAAACGGCCAGGCTCCTGAACTGCTCCTTCATCCGGATGTTCAGCTTCCTCATCCCCAAGGATGCCGATGCAGACAGCTATACCGATGTGGTGCTGGATAAGCTGCGTCAGTTTATCCGGATCGCGGAAAGGCATGACGTTGTCCTGCTCCATGAAAACGAGAAGGGCATCTACGGAGACACCGGTGCCCGCTGCAAATTGCTGTTCGACCGGCTGGCCTGCCCCCACTTCAAGGCGGCGTTTGATTTTGCCAATTTTGTCCAGTGTGAGCAGGACACCGCGGAGTGCTGGGAATTGCTCCATGACCAGATCGCTTATATCCACATCAAGGATGCTCTGCCCGGCTGCCTGCTGAATGTGCCCGCAGGCACCGGCCTTGGCAAGATCCCTGAGCTGCTTCGCCGGGCTTTCTGCGAGGAGGGCTACCACGGCTTCCTGACGCTGGAGCCCCACCTGGCGATGTTTGATTTCTTTGCACCGGGAGCAAAAGGCGGTGAGAGCCAGAAGCTCCAGTTTGAGAATAACCCGATCGTCGAGAAGATGAAGTCCGAGATGGCCGAGCCGGGCCGCCCCAAGGACGGTGCAGAAGCTTACGCCACCCAGTATCATGCACTGGTCGAGATCCTGAATCCCATTCTCAATTGATATCCACTCTCTGTTTACCCATAAACTGCCACAGCAGAAGCCCCCTGCCGGGAGAACCGGCGGGGGGCTTCTGCTGTTTGCGGCAAAAAAGCCGGGCCCCATGCAGCCAGCAGCTTTTCATTTGGAATAGGACAATATTTTTGCGGCTTGTCAGTCACTGGCAGGCCGCTTTTTTCTTTGTCAAAGGCAGTTTCGTGGAAATGACCGAAAGAGGATACCTGATTTGTGAATATTGACAAAAGTTTTCAAAGTACTTGATTTTAATTTAGGGGGGGGGGGGTATAATGAAATGACAAGAAATTCCTTTGAGAACAAAGCACTCAGCAGCCTGGCTGAGACCTGCAATGCGGAAAATGGAACCTACAGGGGAGGTGACAGTGCGGTAGGAATCTGGAGGGTTCCTTGCGGGGAATCCGTTGCAAAAATGCAAACAGTGATGAAAGGAATGAAGAAAGTTGAAACAGAAAAGTCAAAACCGGTTTTTGGCGGCCCTGCTGGCAGTGGCAATGATGCTTCAGATGCTTCCCATGCTGGCTTTTGCGGAGGACGCAACCGGCACCGGAAAACCGGTAGCATGGATCGGAAATCAGGGTTATACGTCCTTGCAAGCTGCTGTGGATGCGGCATCGAGCAATGCTACCACTACCATCAAACTTGGCGAGGGCGTATACTCGCTGGGCGGTACACAGAAAGTAACGGACAAGAGCCTGACCTTTGTGGGTGCTGGTGCCGATAGAACAACGTGGCAAATTCAGGCTCCGCAGGCGCCCTATGGGGCTGATGGCTACTGCGATTACAGTTTTGACGGCAGCGATAGCATCACTTTCCAGGATATGACGGTTATCGGCAGTGTATATCCGGACAGAACCATCAAAGCCAACGATACACAGGGCTACGTTCGTGTCCAGAATATCACGTTGAAAGATTGTGTTTTCAATGGGCGTGCGGATTACTGGGGCTATACATCGACTACATTTGACAATGTTACCTTCAATGCCCCCGGCACAACAGAGTCTGGAATCAGCAGCACAAATTATTCTTTGTGGACCTATACAGGAAAAACGTACACATTCAGAGATTGCACATTCAATTCCAAAGGTAAAACCATAAATGTTTATCGTCACGGTGACCCTGGCTATGATGTGACGGTTAATTTTGAAAACTGCACCGTGAATTCTATTTCCTCTTTCTTTGCAAGAAAGCAGGCGCTGAGCATCGGCGACCACACTTTTGGTGGCTCCAAGTACATCTTGAACATCATCACCCCGCATGTCACAGCAGCCCGGGATAACATCACCTGCTCTCAGGTCTTCGGGTTTGGCGGCGACGTCAACAAGAATACCGGCCGCACAGATGTATATCTGAACGGTGCGCTGGTCTGGACGGGCGGCGAGAAGCTGACACACTCCTATACCGATGGTGAGAAGGACGATGCCTATACAATTACCGACCATTCGGATTGGACATCGAGCGGCGCTGAGCGTATTGATAAGCGTGAAGTGACAAAAACCTGCGATTACTGCGGCTGGACGAAAAAAGAATGGGAATATGCCAGTGTGTACCGTCTCCAGTACAACCTGAATGAAGGCGTTGGTGACGAAACTGCCAACTACAACGATGCTTTCTACCATGAAAATGAGAGCGTGAAGCTTGCAGCGGCTCCCACACGAGAAGGCTACGAGTTTGCTGGATGGCTGAGCCAGAACGGTAAGCTCTATAAAGCTGAGAGTGAGCTTGTCCTGACGGGTGATGAAGTGTTTACGGCACAGTGGAAGAAGGATGAGCCTGTCGTCAATCATACCCTGACCGTGACCGGCGGCACCTTTGTTGTGAAAAACGGCGGCATTGATGTGACCGACACACTGGAAACCAGCACCGACGAGGCCAGCGGCAAGCAGACCTGCCTTGTGCCGGATGGTGCAGAAGTCACCGTGACGCTGGACCAGACGAAGGTTCCCGAGGGTATGGTGTTTGATCTCTGGTCTACCGGCAATTTTGACCTGCCGCTGGATCAGGATTACAAGGCTGAGGCCATTACCTTTACCATGAATGGTGATGTGGATGTGGCTGCACAGTACCGCAGCGCTGACATTGAGGATGGTTCTGATGTTGTTGGCCCCATCATTGTCGGTACGGCTGTTGTGGCTGGCGGCGCACTGGTCGGCTACACGCTGGGCACCGATCTTGTGGGCAAGATGTGGGGTCTGCCTTACTTCCCCAGCAACCGCAGTGCTCTTGCAATGATGCTGTGGGAGGATGCAGGCAAGCCTATGCCGGAATCTGAGATCCTCTACCCCGATGTTGGCCAGGAAGAACAGGATATGGATCTGCAGCATGCTGCCCGCTGGTCCATGGAGCACGACCTCCTGCCTGACCTGAACGATCAGGATACAGAGCTGCCCCCTGAACAGGTGAAGTTCTATCCGGACAACATGGTCACCAAGATCAGCGTGTTGCGTGCTTGGAAGAAGGCACAGGACCTCAAGCAGAATGCGCAGTAAAATTTGACATCCTCTGATATATCCCAAACACAGCAGGAGCGCCCCACCGGGTCATACCGGCAGAGCGCTCCTGCTGCGTTTCTGTTAAGCTTCAGGAAAGGGGAACACAGCCCAATCAGCGGCCCACGATGAGGTCGCGGCGGCAGCGCAGGCCGACCGTCAGGAAAGCGCTGTTGCCCAGCTGCCGCAGCACCACCCGCTGGGTGTCGGTCTGGCCCTCGCACAGCAGGGAAAGGTTCAGGGTGGTGGAGCCCTTCTCGGTGGTGAGCACCAGCGTGGACACGCCCTGCTCCATCAGGGTCTTCATGTCCTGAATGGTGGTGCGGAAGGTGGCGGCGCAGTCCGGCACGTCCAGCGTCAGGACACGGCCCTCCTGCCGGGCGGTGTAAAGGACCTGACGGCCCAGCAGGCCCTTGACGGTGTACCGGGCTTCGGTGGTCTTTGCCTCGTCAGCGGAGATCAGCATGATGTCGCCCTGAATGGGGTCACCCTCCGGTGCGCCGTAGCCGCCATAGGCGGGGTCGGTCTCGCCCACGGCAACGTCGCCGCTGTGCAGCGCGATCTCACCCTGAAGCATCACGCTTTCGTCCTGCGGGGGCAGGTAGCCTGCAACAACGGTGTCATCGGCGGCAGCCGCAGCGGCAGGCTCTTCGGCAAATGCGCCGACACTCATGGGGATGGCAAGGGACAGCACCAGGGCTGCGGCAATGGCCTGACGGCCCAGCATGGTATTCAGAATCTTCATAAAAATATACCTCCTGTACTATGGACGAAAAACCGCCCGTTCTGTAATGAATACGGAACGGGCGGCTTGTTTATTGCAGGGGGGTAAAAATTATTCTTCCCGGTTCAGGATCTCCATGAATTCGTCGCCGGTGATGGTCTCCTTCTGGTACAGATACTGGGCCAGCTCATCCAGCTTTGCGCGGTTGTCGGTGAGGATCTGCACAGCCTTGGCGTGCTGGGCCTTGACCAGCTCCACCACCTTCTGGTCGATCTCGCACTGGGTCTGGGCAGAGCAGGCAAGGGAAGTGTCGCCGCCCAGATACTGGTTGTTGACGGTCTCCAGTGCCACCATGTCAAACTCATCGCTCATGCCGTAGCGGGTCAGCATGGCGCGGGCCAGCTTGGTGGCCTGCTCGATATCATTGGAAGCGCCGGTGGTGATGGAGTGGAACACCACTTCTTCGGCGGCACGCCCGCCGGTGAGGGTGGCGATCTTGTTTTCCAGCTCCTCCTTGTTCATCAGGTAGTGGTTGCCCTCGTCCACCTGCATGGTGTAACCCAGAGCACCCGAGGTGCGGGGGATGATGGTGATCTTCTGCACGGGGGCGGAGTGGGTCTGCTTGGCGGCGACCAGAGCGTGGCCGATCTCATGGTAGGCTACGATGCACTTTTCGTGGTCGGTCAGGATGGAGTTCTTCTTCTGGTAGCCTGCAATGACCACCTCGATGCTCTCCTCCA
>OODB01000279.1_pt1 | contig 53642 bp, 30 predicted proteins | sample 1671721 | NCBI WGS metagenome assembly OODB01 (sample SAMN06348185, study PRJEB24527) | human gut metagenome | biome: human gut; feature: ankylosing spondylitis patient; material: feces | host: Homo sapiens | place: China | collected 2015-10
AAAGGAATATAAAGCGAATATTGAAAATTTATCCCCACTAAATTGCTACTGACCCAATATTTATTCCGTGGTGGCCAAAACTGAAGCTGAGAAGAATGTAACCATGAACATCGTGTTTAAGATTAAACAAGGCCATTTCATTAAAAACAATTCGGGACAGATTTTAGGAGAGGCTGATAAGGATGCCTACGCTTTCTTGGGAGTTATATTGGATGCAGAAAAAGCTTCTACTACGGAGAAATGTGTATTCCAAAAAGACTTTACCACGCTTTTGAATGCGACGGTTACCGATTGGGGAAATCTTTCGGGTGAAGAAGTCATTACTACGGATGTGAATTTGGGTGTTGAAATCGATACGGAATGGCAGCAAGGTACTGCGTATGATGTGGAAATTTAATATGTAGCGTAATTGCTACTATGATTATCATTTAGTGCATGCCACGGCAAAGGCCGTGTGCCGTGTCCGTGGCGTGCACTGTTTTTGGTAATAAATGAAAGAAAACGAGAAGAACTAAAAGAGGTGTTTATGAAACCTATGAAGAAGATAGATACATATATATATAAGTTAGGACTATGGGCCGGGGCGGCTTTGTCGTTGACGGCTTGTGTGGACGAGGATTTGTCCGACTGTCCGCCCAATGTAGAGATGAGGGAAATTACGGTGTCCTATCAAATCGACTTGCAACACGGCGTGGATCCCGAGTTCGAGGCCGAACTGCTGTCCCTTCATTTGGGTTTCTGGAATTCGCCTCAAAACCTTTACCGTGACCTTGTGTTCCAGCCCGAAGACATGCCGGAGGAACTGTTTTTCAAGGTGACGCTCCCTGTGGACAACTACGACCACCTGGCCGTGGCCAACCACAACAACGACCGCGTGGGAGGCGGTCTGCACACGTTCGACAACGTGTTGGAAGACGTGGTGGTGGACGAAACGCCCATCTCCCCGGACACCATCAAGGCTTTGGCCTATCCGCCTTTCTCCGGCGTGCTGAGCATGCGGATGGAGGAAGACGAGACCGACCACTATACCGTATTGATGAGCCCGGTGGTGGGCAAGGTGAAACTTCACGTGAACCACCCCGAGACGATGAGAAACATCAAATGCTATCTCTCCCGCACGCAACAAGGATTCTTGTGCTGGGAGGACGCTTACATCAGCAACGACCGGCTGAGGACGGACGCATCGGACTTCAAAGTGACCGAGGCGGCGCGGCTCACCGAGTTTGAGTTCTACAGCTATCCTTGCACCGGCGGAAGCGTGTACCGCAGGGCGGAAGGCGAAGGCCACTGGAAGCTGTATTTCTATTCCGAATGCGAAGACAGAACCATACAACATATATTCACCGTGGAAGACCCGATCCGGGCCGGACGTGTGCTGGACGCCACGTTCAATATCTCGGACGGGAGCGGCGAAGCCGTGGACGTAACGGCCGGTGTGGAAATCAACACCGACTGGAAGCCCGGTAACGATTACGACCAGGAAATGTAAACCTAAGGAAAGAGAGGAGAAACAAGATATGAAAAAACATTGGAATAAAATCTTGGAATGGGGGTTATGGCTTGTGGTGTGCCTTCCTCTTTTTGCGGCGTGCAGCGACAATGATGAAGGCCCGGGAGCAGAGTCGGTTCGTGAGAAGGATTGCGAAGTGTCGGTGGGTATCAGATTGGATATTCCCGTGCTGAAAGATATGGGCGATCCGGGCGAATCACCGGGTGACGATGTGGCCGATTGGGATAAACTGGACTTATTCTTGGTGTACGACTGGGGACAAGTGTTGCAATATACGCTGACAAAAGAGGAACTGGTGGCCGCTAACCCTCATTCGTTTAATGCCTATGCCGGGACGTTGAAAGGGCTTTATGGAGTGGCTTACAAGACAGTATCGGGTGCACCGGCTGTGTCGGCTTCGAACGAAGAGGCCATAAAGAACTTGAGAACGGCACAGTTGAGTAATATCACAACTCCTGAGGATAAAAAGGCTTATATGCTCAGCTTGTTCAGTGGGGCGAAGCTTGCGAGTGGGGACGCGCCAATGGAGATTAAGAAAGAGGAAAGGACGGAATTGCGCATCATATTGTCGCGTCTGATTACGAAAGTGGACGTGCAATGGGATGTGGAAGACGCTTATGCGAGCGGTGTATATACCAAGGTGAAGATGAACGAGATTGAATTCTTCGGTTTGGACAGCGGGCTTTTTTTCCCGGAAAATGAAACACAGCAATTGCCTTCTCTCAGCGATGGAAATTCGGAACCGGATGACATCTATAAGTCTGCCTATAAGGCAAACAGCCCTATCAGCGAACGCAACGGTCGAACCTATTTCTATACTTTTCCGGGCGTGGCGAACAAATTCCGTTTTATTGTGGATTACGCTACAAATCTCACTCCGAATGGGAACAAAACCTATATCGCAACTTTCAATGAAAAATTGGGACGGGCTACTTGGCATAAGGTGAATTTCACCGTGAAAGGGGAAAGTTTTACCGGGGGTGGTAATATCTCTCTTATCCCGTCTACGTCGACATCAAAATAAAAACCATAAATATACTATAAGCATGAATATATTGTTAACATATCTGTCAAATCGCAAGAAGGAGGGAACAAGGTTTCTCGGCACGCTTGCGTGTCTGTGTGGGCTGATGTCCACGCAAATGGCCATGGCACAGGATTTTTATGTGACACCGGATGGAAACGCCCCGGTAGATTACAACGGGTCACCCATTGATGGGGCTTGGTCAAGTACGGATAAAGCAAAATTGGTCACCCTCGAAGAAGCTTTGCAGCAAGCGCTGCCCGGCGATGAAATCTGGGTGCAGGGTTTCGAGGAAATCCGTAAAAATAGTGTCGATTACCGGCAGGTTTATTTGGCTCCTAAAGAGGGCTGGACGTTGAAGGCCGGTGTGAAGCTTTACGGCGGTTTCAAAGGAAATGAGACTTCTTTGGAGCAACGTGCAACTTTGGGTAAAGCCTATAATTTCGCATGTCGTTCTATCCTTTCGGGCGATATTAGTATGAACGACACGATCGACCATGTCAATTTGATTAGCTCTTCCAACGCTCTTCGTGCAGACAATGCAGAACATGTGTTGACGATGAATCTCGATAACAGTGGTTCGAACAATGTGAACGATGCCGTTTCCGTTTTGGACGGTTTTACGATTGTGGGCGGTCATGCCTCAGAGAATGGTGGCGGTGTATTGGTGAAGGGGCATAGAGAGTTTTCTTGTGCTTATCGTATAGAACGTTGTTTCTTCTTTAACAATTATGCCGTACAGAACGGTGGAGCTATTTATGTGGACGCTTATGCGGGAAAGCTTACTGCTAACGAATCTTATATTAACCAATGTGTGGTATATAATAATGAGGCCGGGTTGATAGCGGAAGTGGCCAACAAAGGCGGTGGTATTTACATCGCCGGTAAGGGTACTGTGGTCAACACCTCGATCTTCAACAACGAAAACGGCGGAGTGCGTATTTCTCCTAATGCGAGCGTGCTTAACTCTACGATTGCCCGTAATACTGTGGCAGGTGTAGACCTCACAGTTAGTGGTGGTGCAAATGATAATGCCAAGGTCGTCAATACCGTAGTTTGGGGTAATACCACGTTGTTTTCTGAGTTTACTCCCGGATTTAGAAATTCTTCTTATCACGAGGTTGAGGGTGAAGGTCCTAATCGTATGGATAATTTTGGAAATGTATATGTAAGCGACAAGAATAATGACCGTTCGCAGGCATCGCCTTTTTTTGCTTCGCCCTCTTTGAAAACGAGTTTCGACCGCGATTTCAACTGGCTTTATAATGCTTATCCGCTGTGGAACTGGCAGGCACTCGAAGGATCTGCCTTTATCGACAAAGGCCAGGATGATGCCTATGCTTCGGCAACGTATGGAGGCTATGATTTGGGTGGAAGTGCGCGAACAGTGGGCAAAGCGACGGATATCGGTGCATACGAGTTTCAGGCTGTGTCGGCCGACCGTATCTTGCGTGTAAAGCCGGATGGAAATGATGCCAACAACGGCTCTGATTGGGGCAATGCTCTTAGAAGCGTACAGGAAGCCATTAACAGATTGGCGGAAAGAGGCCAAGGTGGAGAAGTATGGGTGAAAGCCGGTACTTACCAGCCTTCAGTTTATATGAGCGGTGCCAGTACCGACCGTTCGGCGGCTTTCGTCATGAAAGATGGCGTGAGCGTGTATGGCGGATTTGAAGGGAATGAAGAAACCAGAGCTGAGCGGGATAATAAAAAAGGAAGCATGCCTTGGCAGTACAAACATTCTACCGTGTTTGTGGGGAATGCCTATGGAGGAGCTGCAACGGGCGGCGGAGGAAAATGTGAATATAATGAGGCTGATAATAAATGGAGCGTGACTGGCAGTAATTCCAATCACGTGGTATGGTTCGCCAATTTGGACGGTACGGCGTTCAAGAATGTGACCGTGCTCGACGGAGTGACCATCAAAGGAGGGTCGGCTCAGGAGACTGTAGGTACGAAAGAAAATTTCTTCGGCGACCGCGGAGCCGGAGTCTATATGGCCGGAAATGCTTATCTTACAAATTGCGTGGTGACAGAGAATGCGGCCACGGGAAAAGGCGGTGGTGTCTACCTTTATGGCGGACGCATTATCGGTTCGTTGCTGTATAATAATGAAGGACAGCAGGGAGGAGCCGTTTATGTAGACAATTCCGGTATCGTGCTGCGTTCCATGCTGACGAATAATTCGGGTTACGACGGGGCTGCCGTCTATATGGTTTCCGATACGGAGTGGACGGACGGCAGTTTGCACCCCGAATATCAGATCTTGTCTACGTCGGTGGTGAGCAACAACACGAGCCGCCACAACGGTGCGGTCTATTGTAACCAAGGAGGTGTGATGCTGCAAACCACGATGGCGAACAATGTCTCCGTGGGGACGGTGGATGCTGCCGACAGCGAATCGGCGCAGACGGGCGGACTGTATGTGAAAGGTTACAGCCTTTCGGTTAATTCCGTATTGTGGAACAATCTGATTAAGGAGAGAAACGTGCCGATGTATGCCGTGAATCCTACGGTGAAGACCGTACGTTTCTTCAATACGGCAGTGTCGGGCATGAACAACTCTGTATGGAACAATACGCTCCAACAGGACATGGTGTCTTTGAGTGATGACAACTCTTCTAATACAGAAGGGGTTATTACGCCTGATTTTGAACAGAGCGGCATGCCCGAACAGGGAGGAGTGGACGCGAACTTGAAGAAGGTGGAGTATTATTGGTTCCCGCAGAAAGGTTCTAACTTGCGTTCTATAGGTTTGGAATTAGGACGTTTCCCCGAGGAAGTGGTATTGGCTCCCGAGTTGGATATCAAAGGGGAACTGTTTGCTCAAAAGCCGAGCGTAGGAGCTGTGATGACGGAAAAAAGAACCCTTCAACATCAGGCGGATAATAAGGTATGGCGTCTTTATGTCGATGTAAGTTGTACGGATGCAGAACACGACGGAAGTTCTTGGGCTAAGGCTTACCGTTCGATCAACGAAGCGATAGAATATTTTGCCAATGTGCAGGCGACGGACGGAGTTGAACGGTTTGAGATTTTGGTACGTGAAGGCGATTGCTATCCGCGTTACAGTTTTACTAATCTCGACCCCAAGACGGCCACTATCAATGTGCTGAAAACGGAACGTCCGTTGGTTATCAAAGGCGGCTATCGCGTAGAGGACGATGGCAGTGCTGCACGCAAACCTTTGGAGTACCGTTCCGTGATAGACGGTAATCCCAAAGGCAAGGCTTTGGAGGATGGGTTATACCATTGTATCACGGTGGCCGAAGATGCCAATGTGGAAATCGACGGTTTCCATGTCGTGGGCGGTTATGCTGTGTCGAGCACATACAAGTCCGGAGCCGGTATGCTGGTGGGCAAAGGGGCTGCGGTAACGGTACGCAACACGGTTTTCGAGAACAATACGGCCGTGGAGGCTGCGGCTATTTCTGCACAAGACGGCAGCAATTTGACGTTGGTGAATTGCGTGGTGAACAATAATACGAATACGACGGAGAGTGCTTCGGTTATTGCTGCAAACAACTTGACGATGTATTATGTTACGGTGGTGAACAATAAGGGTGCCGCACCGGGAGGAAATTATTCCACTTCGTTCAGTGCCGGAAATACGTCCGGTTCAAATAACATGCAAAATTTGAATACGTTGTCGGCCGACGGAGCCAAGAACTTTGCCAATCCGACGAATGCGCCGGGAGCTACTTTAGGCTATGATACGTATTTAGGAGGATATTCAGAGTTCCGTCCGCTGACCAGTTCTACGGATGCGGCCGTTTTGATTAATAAAGCCAATGAGGTAGAAGGTGTCACGGAAGATATTTCCGGACGGGGACGTGACTTGGGAGGTATACCTGACTTGGGAGCGTACGAGGCTGATTTGCCGGAGAGTGGTACGGTATATTATGTACGGAATACCGGTGAAGACTCCGAAGGCTATGGTCTGTCGTGGGAAAAACCTTTTGCCACAGTACGTAAGGCTGTGGAAACGGCGGCAGGTACCAAACTTCCTAATGGAGCGAGGCCGCAGGTGTGGGTGGCTGCCGGTATTTATGAGCAAGACCCTAAGAATGGCTCGCAAAACTGTTTTGAGATTTTGGAAGGAGTGAATGTATACGGTGCTTTCCCAAATAGCGGAGCACCGGGTATGGACGAACGGCATCCGTTTGTTTCCAAATTCGTATATCATGACGGGACTTACAACGCGGAAGATTATGAAACGATTCTCAGGCCTAAAACGAAAGACCAAGCAACCACACGCCGTGTATTAGGACAGGCCGACAAATACAATCCGATAAATGCAAGCAGTATATCTTATGAATATGTAGGTGCAAATAAAGGTGATTATATAAAAGCAGAAGAGCATTATGAGGAAGCTTCCGGTGGCGGCTATGTATGGTCGGAGAACGGTGGAGAGTATGTAGAGGCCGTCAGTGGTATTGCCAATTATGTTTATGTTAATAAAGGTACCTATTATCAAGCAAGTGCCGGATATGGGACGTATAAGCATTGTACGGCGTCAGAGAGAACGGCTTATTCCAATAGAACCGGGTCTTTTTTGGGTGGCTATGACTATGAGGGAGAGAAGTTTTTTGTGCAAGTAGGAGTTGGTCTTGGAACCCATTCTATAACGCAAGAAGGAAATAACTTCTCGAGGTGGTATAAATATACAGAAAAGGACGAAGGAGAGTACATAGAATTTGATGACAAGAAGGAATATTATCGGGCTGCTTCGAACTTGTCAACTCATAGAAAGGCGGAGGAGTCGAGATATTATTCCACATCGTCTCCTGATTTTGCCGCTCCCGAAATTTGTACGCATATATTGACCAAGCCCGGCTATAACGAAGTGGGTGAGGGCAAAGGTACGCACAAGTATGTTTCCGGTGGTGAATATATTTATGTGGGAACGGGCAAAGGCGACTATCAGATGGCAGAGAGTTCCAATCGTTTTGGAACGCCTACAACTTGGGATGGTTTCACACTGACAAACGGTTATATCAATTCAAATGAGATAAGTTATTTGGGTGATAGCGGAAAACGAAACGGCGGTGCCGGAGCGTTGATATTTACCAATGTGACATTGGCCAACAGTATTGTGACCGACAATATAAATTCCAGTACCAATACGAATAAGGAATTGCGTGGTGGCGGTGTGTATTGCGACCAAGGTTCCCTTGTAAACTGTTATATTACGAATAATACCTTAGGACGGAGTAGTCAGTATACAGCTTATGGTGGCGGAGGATATTTATACGACGGTACGGCTTATAACTGTGTTGTCAGTGGAAACAAAACAGTTGGAGTGCATGCGGATGGTGGCGGTTTCTTCATTGAGAACGGAGAGTTCTTCAATAATACGGTAGTAGGAAATAATACAGAACACACAACCCGTGGAAATGGCGGTATTTGTGTGTACCATGATGACAACAGCGACCCGAACGGCAGACTTTTGTTGTATAATTGTATTACTGTTGGAAATACAGGGTATAAAGGGTTGACCGGCGATAAGGATTTGGCATCGAATGCAGGAAAGATGGCTTGTTACAATTCCATTTCCGAGAAGATTGATAATTACGGAACACAAATAGAGTTTAAGAATTGTAAGAAAGGGAATATTGAGCTGTTTGAAAATAGCGTAGTCGGAAATTATCATCTGAAGGCCGGATGTATAGCCTTGAATATGGGTGAAAATATTATTGAGATAGATGGTAATACGATAGACTTGTTCGATTACACCGATATGGATTACACCGATCGCGTGAAAGACTGTACGGTGGACGCCGGTGCTTACGAACGCAAGAATGAAGATATGGTTAAGCCTGATGATAAAGGAGTGTATTATGTGACCTTTAACGGTAACGGTACGGCAGACGCTTCTTCTCCGGCTAATGCAGCCTGTGCTATGAAGTTGCAGGAAGTGCTGAATGTGGCAGGACAGCGTGTGACAGAGGGTAATACGGCGATTGTGAAGATTGCCGGATATGAAAGTTATACTACTGTGTATCATTCCAATACGCTGGCTAATCCGAACGATCCGAAGAGTTACACGTTCGTGATTCCGGAAGGCGTGACCGTGATGGGCGGATATAATGAAGGTTCTTATGTGGGCGGTATATATCAGAATGATGGAAACTGGAATGATGACAATCGCAACGCTGCGCAATATATGACTGTGTTGAGTGCAGTGAGCGATGAGGCCGGAGGCCGCCAGGCGGTGAACGGTTATCATGCCGTACAGTTCGGACAGGATGGAACGGCTGCTTTGGATAAACAGACGGTGCTTGACGGTGTTTATTTGGAGGATGGTCTGGCTACGGCTTCTTCCGGTAGCGGTAGTTTCAACACCCGTGGTGGCGGTGCCATTGTGCCGAAGGGGGCACACATACGTAACTGTGTGGTTCGTAACAACGAAGCTATCGAAGGCGGCGGATTGTTTGTGTTGCCCGGCGGTATGGTGTCCGGTTGCGGCGTAATGCAGAACAAAGCCGATAAGGGGGCCGGTATGTATTTGTCGGCTGAAGATGGTGTGACGAAAGATAATCGTGCACATGTCATTTCGGGTACAGTAGTAGAAAACGAGGCTGCCGAAGTAGGCGGAGGTTTTTATCTGGAAGACGGTGCTGCTCTGACGGTCAATACCGTAGTGTGGGGGAATACAGCTCCGAGCGACAAGAATATCAGTGGTGTGACGGATGAGAAATTTGAGGATGCTTTGTTTGGAGGCATTGACACGGAGGAAAATGGAAAAGGAGGCTTCTATCCGTTCAATAACTGTTTCGTAGAAACTTATGAGTTGCCGGGTAATTACGGGAACCATAAGATGGAAGCAGATAAAGATCTTTATTTTAAAGGTTATTACATCCCGCGTCCGTTCTCGCTGTTGGTGAAAGGAGGAACCACATCGGTATTGCAACAGGAATTGCAATCGAAAAATGAAGTTGCCGCTTACGATATGCAAGGAATTTCTCGCATACAGCAACAGGGAGCACAGGATTTGGAAAAAATAGATGCCGGGGCTTATGCTTATTTAGGTGGTAGTATGAGAATGCCGAGAAATGAAGGTGAAATTATTAAGAGAATCTTTGTGTCGCTAACGGCAAATGTTGAATTGAGCAATGAAGAGGCTGGACGGGAAGATGAATTGAAAGGACGTTCATTCTATACGGGACTTGCTTCTCTGGATGAAGCCTTGGATTATATTAATAAGGTAAGGGCGACCGACTTTGGCGAGGACACGGATTTTGAGATATGGATGGCTGAAGGGACTTACAAGCCGCGTAATGCACGTAAGGACGCTGACCCTGAAACGGGTGAGCCGAACCAACGCCAGAATTCATTTATAATTCCGCAAGGTGTGCAGATCTTCGGCGGATTCTCGGGAAATGAACTATATTCGTATGGGTTGGCGAAGCTAGATTCAATAGGTTCTCTGACGGACTTAAAAGGCGATGATACGGATATCTTTAACTTATTGGATGCCCGTGAAAGCGGAGACTTGAACTCGAATGGTATTACCGAACCTTGGGAAATGGCACACCCGACGATTCTTTCGGGACATGTCAATCTTTCGGCCAAGGAAAAGAACGTTTATCATGTGTTGTATAGCAAAGCTGATGCGCAGGTATCTGGTTTGGGAGGTGTGACTCTGGATGGATTGACCATTATGGATGGTGAGACTTACAACGTGATGAAAGGTCGTTCGGAGGTAGGCCGTGGCGCCGGTATTTATACCGTAGGCGTAGATTATAAGTTGGTTCGTTGTCGTTTGCTGAATAATAAGGCTGTACGTGGAGGTGCTGTATATGCACTGAATGCGAATGTAACGTCCGTAGGGTCGATCTTTGCAGGAAACGGAACGGTAGAAGATGCAAAGGTTGACGATGCTGCTACAACAGGTGAAGGACAGAATATTCGCGGCGGTGCACTCTATTTAGCTGGAGCAGATGGAAGCACGTATTGGTTGAAAGCTGTCAATACGTTATGGGCCAATAATGGTACGGACATGGGAATGGAGGACAACCCGTCGTGGGGCGGTGCTGTTGCGGTGAGCGGTACCGGAGAGGTCGACTTGATGAACAATACTTTTGTACGGAATAAAGCAGGACAGTATGCGGCTGTTTATGTGGAAAGTACAACTACCAATGCAAGTAAAATGACAAACACAGCCGTGTGGGGTAATGAGTGTGAAGGTAGTCCTGTTTATCTTGCGGCTACGGGCATCGAATATTCGGCCTTTGATGTAGAATTGGGTTTAGAACAGACTAATGGTTTTGTTCTTCTTGACCAGGAAAACAACGCTGTCAATGGTCCGCGTTTCGACGACCCGTCTACGGTGGCCGGAACGGAGGGAAATAAGGTTTCTGCGAAATGGGAGCCGGTAGCGATTTCCGTGTTGGTAGATGCCGGTGACGGTCAGTTGGCTGCGGCAGAATCGGATATGACTCAGGCTACTGGGGCATATAAGGAGTGGATGACAGGTGACTTTGCATCATATAATACTTTATATATGAAAAGTACTGCTTCCCGTTATGCCGGTCCGACAGGACCGGACGGTAAGCCAATGGTTAAGAAAATAGATATCGGTGTGTTCGAGTATCAGTATCCTGTGAATTTGTCTAGCTTGGATATCGTGTATGTAGCTACTACGGAAAGCGGAAAGCGCGACGGATCGAGCTGGGACAATGCTACTTCCGACTTGCGTGGGGCGTTGAACGCCATGGCCAATGCTACCGGTTCGCAGCAAAAGCCGGCACAGACGGATAAAGAAGTACGTATCAAATCCGGTACGTACACTATGGGGAATAACTTGATTGTGGGTGACATAGCTTACCAAATCTCCATGAGCGGAACAGATAATACATATGTATCGGCATTGACCGTAAACGGTTCCTATAACGAATCCGGTATTCAGGATTTCGGTCAGCCTACGGTGTTGACGGGAAGTAACGGTAATAATGATGTCACTTTGCTGAGTGTCGCTACCAACGGTAAGCCGGTGAATATTTCCGGCCTTTCGTTCCAAGAAGCCAAAATAGGATTGAATGCTACTACTTCGGGGAACGGTAAGCTCACACTGAAAAATTCTGCTTTCCGGAAGACAGGTGAATTTGGCATGAAAATATCGGATGCAGCCAATGAGGGGGCTTTGATAGCCAATACGCTTTTTGCCGATGGTGAGACAGGATTAAATGTTGTTTCGGGCAGTCAGGTCAAGGTGGTGAATGCTACGTTTGCTAACAATAATGTAGCGGGTATCAACGGTTCGGCCGAAGTGTATAACTCGGTGGCATGGAATAGCGGAGCAGCCGGATTTGAAAGTGGTGAAAGCGATGGCAATAAAGTGTTGGGCGATGTTGCTAATACGAATTTGGAGGAAGGACCGAACTTCGTAGATCCGAGCAATACAACAGATGTGTTGAAGCGTGACTACAACATCCGACCCAGTTTCACGTTGCTGAACCAAGGTAAGGATGAACTCTATGCAGATAATGTGGCATCCTTGGATAAAGAACAGGATTTGGCCGGAAAGAGCCGTAAGGTAGGCGGAAGCATCGATGTCGGTGCATACGAATATGCTTCGGAACTGAGTCAATACATCTATGTGAAGCAGGGTGTGGCCGGCAGTGACAACAGCGGAAGTAGTTGGGAACATGCCATGAGCGACTTGCAGGGAGCTGTGGATTTGGCTACGGTTTATGCCAATACTTCTTCTGGAAACAATGGTTATGTGTTTGTGCATCAGAATGTGGAAAGCAACGAGCCGTTACATTTGACCCGTGGCGGTGTGAAGGTGTACGGAGGCATGAATACCGAGACTGTGGCAGAGGATAATTCGGTGGAAAAGGTATTAATGTCTCGTAGCGGATTGCTGGAAACTGCCGACCGTTCTGCCCTGAAGGGAGGGGTAACTGTCTCGGGTGCAAGCGTGGTGGACGGCTTTGAGGTGTCGGGTACGTCTTCGGTAGAGGGCAACGGTATGCTGGCCACTTCCATCCTGACAGCCGGAGCATCGATACAGGTCGGTACAAATGGTATTTTGTATAATACCTTGGCTGACGGGGCAACTGTGAGTGGTGAAGGAAAAGCCGTGAATGTGACGGTTGTGAACAGCGAAAGCCTTACAACCGACCAAAAGCAAAATGTCATCCAGAATGGTTCGGAGAATGGCTATGTAACGGACGGTTACTGGAAATACCAGTTAAAGGAAACAGACGGAACGAACATAGACAAGGGCTCTGATGATGGTCTTCAAGCGATAATGACGATGGTCGGCCACGAGAAAGATATTGCAGGTAACAAGCGTATCCGTAATCAAGTGGATAACGGCTGCTTCGAAACTTGGAATATCGTCGGCGGAGAGAATAACTTCGCCACAGTGAGTGACGATGACTATCCGCACGGTAAGTCTGTGGTTTATGTCCGTGAAGGCAATGAACTTCAATTGGAGCGCGACTATACGGCTTCCTCACCGTTCAATCCGGGATTCCTGTTGCTGGAACACGGCGCAGGCCTGTGGGGCAACGGTAAGCGAGTGGATTTGAGGAACTTTGCAGCCGAACGTAAGTTGACAGCCACAAACGGTTATAAGGATTTGGTGGCCATGCCGTTCAGCCCGATGGAAATGACCGTGGACGGAAATGACGGGCTCGGGGCAAGCAACGTGAAAGCCTACAAGTATAATGGTTTGGAGCGTGCGAAGTATGACTACAAGTTCGCTTCGGAAGATTCTAAGGCTTGGCAAGACGTTTCCACCGATTTGTCAACCGTGACGGAAGGCTTGCTCTTCGAAGCACAAGGTAGTCCGGTACAGGACGTGAAACTCCGTTTCTATGGTACAAGCTATGAGGAAGACGGACAACCGAAGAAAGTCGTGTTGCATAAGTATAACTTCAACAGTCCTTGGAGTTCGCCAAGCGACACCGGAGACAAGTTCACCCACAAGGAGAATATGAGTTGGAATCTCTTCGGTTCACCTTACCTCTGTACGATGAACTACGAGGATATGGAATACGGCCGTGTGGTTTACGGTTATGCCAATAACGGATATTACACGGATGGCATGGGGGCTGATGGCGAGCGTACACAGGGCAATATCCCGGTGGGCAGCGCAGTATTCACCCAGACGGCGACCCTGAAAGAGACGGAAACATTTACGGTGGGCATGCGTAAGGCAGAGATAGACCACAACACGAGGAGTACGAAGTTGGCCTTGTATGTCGCTTCCGCTGCCGGTAAGCGTGGTCTGGAGGAAAACGACGGCATCTATGACGAGTTGCAGTTGACGGCGGTGCCGTCGGAAGAAGCCTCGACGGAATTCGACTTGGCGCGCGACGGTGTGAAATGGATGAACGACAACGGCGAACCTGAAATCTTTGCCGTACGCGACGGCGGACGTTATTCGTTGCTTTCGGCCATTGACCGTGAAGGCACGATAGGCGTGGGCGTGAGCCTGCCGGAAGCAGGTATGTACTCCATCGGCATTCCGGAAGGTTGCGAGGCCGAAGATTATGAATATGTGATGCTGAAAGATGCAGCGACGGGCAAGGCAGCCGACCTGAAAGAAGGGGCTTACTCGTTCCGGACGGCGGAAGCGGGAGTTGCTGAGGGACGCTTTACTTTGAGTTTCAAACGTATGGATGCAGACCAACGGCATGCGATATATGTGAAGTCCGGCATGGGCAAGGCCACCGTGTTTGGTGTGAACGACGGCGATGTCGTGACCGTTGTGACGGTAGACGGTAAAGTCGTGGCTGTAGAGGAGGCTGTCGGAAGCGAAGTGACTTTCGCACTGGCAAAAGGAGCTTATCTCTTCAAGGTGGCCGGTGCAGATGGACGGACTACAGTGGTAAAAGCCATGGTCCGGTAGAGGATAGTGGATTTTAAGGTTGGTGAAGCCCCTCGCACGGTGAATGTGTGAGGGGCTTCTTATTTATCTTATTGGGTGGTTTAGGCCGGACTTCAGAGCTTTTCTTTCAGGTAGCGACCCGTATAGCTGTCCGGGCAGGCCGCTACTTCGTGCGGTGTACCGCACACGACCACGTTGCCGCCTTGCGCGCCTCCTTCCGGGCCGAGGTCGATGATGTGGTCGGCACATTTGATGACGTCCATATTGTGTTCGATGATGACGAGCGTATGGCCGCGCAGGATGAGGGCGTCGAAAGCCGCCAGCAGGCGTTTGATGTCGTGGAAATGCAGCCCCGTGGTCGGTTCGTCGAAGATGAAGATGGTCGGTTCCGTTTTCTCCATGCCGAGATAGTAGGCCAGTTTCACGCGCTGGTTCTCGCCGCCCGAAAGGGTATTGGACGATTGTCCCAGCTTGATGTAGCCCAGTCCCACGTCTTGCAGCGGTTTGAGCTTTTTGGATATCTTGGATTGCCCGTGCGCGTCGAAGAACTCGATAGCTTGGTTCACCGTCATGTTGAGCACGTCGTAAATGTTCTGCCCGCCGAATTTCACCTCCAACAGGTCGCTTTTGAACCGTTTGCCGTGGCACGACTCGCATTCCAGCACGAGGTCGGCCATGAACTGCATTTCCACCGTGACCGTCCCTTCGCCTTTGCATTCCTCGCAACGTCCGCCTTCGGTGTTGAAAGAGAAGAAGCCGGGCGTGAAGCCCATTTGTTGGGACAGCGGTTGTGCGGCGAACAGTTTGCGTATCTCGTCGTAGGCCTTGATGTAGGTGACGGGGTTGCTGCGCGAAGACTTGCCGATGGGATTCTGGTCCACGAACTCTATGTTTTTCACCATTTGCAGGTCGCCTTCCAGTCCGAGGAACTCGCCCGGACGGTCGGCCACTTCGTCGAATTGCCGTTTCATGGCGCGATAGAATATGTCGCGCACGAGGGTGGACTTACCCGACCCACTGACTCCCGTGACCACCGTCATGACGTTGAGCGGGAAGCGTACGTCGATTCCGCGCAGGTTGTTGGCCCGTGCGCCTTTCACTTCGATATAGTTTGTCCACGGGCGTACGCTGTCCGGCAAGGCGATGGTTTCCTGTCCCGTCAGGTATTTCACGGTGTAGCTTCGCGTGTCCTGCGGTTTCTCGGCCAGCATCTGTTGCAGGTCGCCTTGGAATACCACCTCGCCGCCCAAGCGTCCGGCTTGCGGCCCGATGTCGATGATATAGTCTGCCGCACGGATGATTTCCTCGTCGTGTTCCACCACGATGACCGTGTTGCCTAATTGCTGTAATTGCCGGAGCACGCGGATGAGTTTGTCCGTATCACGGCTGTGCAGTCCGATGCTCGGTTCGTCCAGGATGTAGAGCGACCCCACCAGGCTGCTGCCCAATGACGTGGCCAGGTTGATGCGTTGGCTTTCGCCGCCCGAAAGCGTGTTGCTCAGGCGGTTCAAGGTGAGGTATCCCAGTCCTACGTCGAGCAGGAAACGGATGCGGTTGTTGATTTCGGTGAGCAGGCGTTTGCCCACTTCCGCCTCGTGGGCGGTGAGTGTCAGCGTGTCGAAGAATTTCTTCAGTTCGGTGACGGGCAGGTCTACCAAATCCGAAATGGCCCGTCCGCCCACTTTCACATATCCGGCTTCGGGGCGCAGGCGCGTGCCGTGGCATTGGGGGCAGATCGTTTTGCCCCGGTAGCGTGCCAACATGACGCGGTTCTGTATCTTGTATTGGTCTTTCTCCAACATCTTGAAGAAGTTGTCGATGCAGATTTCCTCTTCGGGCGATGAAGCACCGGTCTTTCCGTGCCATAAATAATCCTTTTGTTCCCGTGTCAACTTGTAATAAGGCTCGAAGATGGGGAAGTCGGCCTTCTGTGCCCGGCGGCAGAACTCCGTTTTCCATTCGCCCATCTTTTCTCCGCGCCAGCAGACCACGGCTCCGTCGTACACGCTCAGGGCCGAGTTGGGGATGACCAGCTTTTCGTCGATGCCGATGACGCGGCCGAACCCTTCGCATACGGGGCAGGCACCGACCGGCGAGTTGAAAGCGAATAAATTGTCCGACGGTTCTTCAAACGTGATACCGTCCGCCTCGAAGCGTGTGGAGAAAGTGTGCAGGATGCCCGATGGAACGATGCGCAACATACATTGCCCGTTCCCCTCATAAAAAGCGGTTTCGGCCGAGTCGGTCAGTCGGGAGATGGCATCTTTGCTGTCGTCGCAACTCATGCGGTCGATGAGCAGATGGATGGTGCGGTCTTCGCCTTTCGACGGATCCGAGGCCAGTTCCAGCATGAAGTCCTCTATGCGCACGACCTCGCCGTCTACTTCGATGCGCGAGAAACCCTGCTTGAAGTCGCTGTCCAGTTGCTCTTGAAGGGTGCGCCCTTCACGCACCTGCAACGGGGCGAGTACGGTGAAGCGCGTGCCTTTGGAATAGGAGAGCATGCACTGCACTACGTCTTCCGTGGTGTTTTTTTTCACCTCCTGTCCGCTCACGGGGGAGAAAGTGCGCCCGATACGGGCATACAACAGGCGCAGGTATTCGTAAATCTCGGTGGAAGTTCCTACGGTGGAACGGGGATTACGGCTGCTTACCTTCTGCTCGATGGCGATGGCGGGCGGGATGCCTTTGATGTAGTCGCATTCCGGTTTGCTCATTCGTCCGAGAAATTGCCGGGCGTAAGCCGACAGGCTTTCCACGTAGCGTCGCTGTCCTTCGGCGTAGAGCGTGTCGAACGCCAGCGAAGACTTGCCCGAACCGGACAGGCCGGTGATGACAATCAGTTTGTTGCGTGGAATGTCCAGGTCGATATTCTTCAGGTTGTTCACCCTTGCCCCCTTGATATGTATGTAGTCGTTCATCAGTTGTTTTCGTTAATTGTCCTTATGTTTGCAAAGTTAGTCAATGTTTGGCAAACGCATGATGGATTTTTATTGTATTTTTGCACGGAAATAACGTGTATGATGAATAAAAAATCACTTTTGCTTTTGATGATGTGGCTTTGCAGCTTTGCGCTCCAGGCCCAGTTGTCGCCCAAACGGGAGTTTCGCGGCGCATGGATACAGTGTGTGAACTATCAGTTTATGGGGTTGGGTACGGCAGAGATGCAGCGTACGCTGACGTACCAGTTGAATGAACTGCAAAAGTGCGGTATCAATGCCATCCTGTTTCAGGTACGTCCCGAGTTCGACGCGCTTTATGCCAGCAGCTTCGAGCCGTGGAGCCGTTATCTGACCGGACAGCAGGGCACGCCGCCTTCTCCCTACTGGGATCCGTTGCAGTGGATGATAGCCCAATGTCATGCACGGGGCATGGAACTGCATGCCTGGATCAATCCCTACCGGGCCAAAACGAAAGGTACGAAGGAGCTGGCTGCCACACATGATTACAGAAAGCATCCTGAGCGGTATTTCTGGTATGGCGAACAACTGATTATGGATCCGGGGATGCCCGAGAACCGGGACTATATCTGCAACGTCGTGACGGACATACTGTTGCGTTATGACGTGGATGGCATTCATATCGACGATTACTTTTATCCTTATCCCGAAAGCGGTTTGCGCATTCCGGACGACCAGACGTATGCACGTTATGGGAACGGAATGAACCGCGATGACTGGCGACGGGAGAATGTGAACCTTTTCATCCGTCAGTTGCACGACTGCATCCATGCCGTCAAGCCTTGGGTGAAGTTCGGCGTGTCTCCTTTCGGTATCTATCGTAACTTGAAGAGCGACCCGAAGAGGGGAAGCAATACGCGCGGATTGCAGAACTATGACGATCTCTATGCCGATGTGTTGAAATGGGTGAAAGAAGGTTGGGTGGATTATAACATCCCTCAGGTGTATTGGGAAATCGGGCATTCCGCGGCCGACTACGATACGCTGATACGCTGGTGGAGCGAGCATGCCGGACACCGGCCTCTCTACATCGGGCAGGACGTGGACCGTACGGTGGCCAAAGCCGACCCCGTGGACCCGAACAAACACCAGATGGAGCGCAAGATGGCTTTGCAACGTTCGTTGCCTAACATCGAGGGCAGTTGCCAATGGTATGCCAAGGCAGTGGTGGACAACAAAGGAAATTATGGCACGATGTTGCGCAACTATTACCATCGTTATCCGGCCTTGCAGCCCGAGATGCCGTGGATAGACCACAAGCGTCCGAAGAAAGTACGCAAACTGACCACTTTATGGACGGAAGACGGCTATATGCTGTTTTGGCGTGAGCCGCGCGGAACGAGCGAGATGAACCGTGCGCGTCAATATGTGGTTTATCGCTTTGCCGAGGGCGAGCCTATAGATTTGGAATACGCCGAGAATATCGTGGCGATTACGCCGAACACTTTCTATAAACTGCCGTATGAGGACGGGAGCCGGAAATATACGTATGTGGTGACGGCACTCGACCGTTTGCAAAACGAGTCGAAAAAGGTGAAAAAGAAAGTACGTCTTTAGAATTGTACGCGGACGGCATGAAAATCGTTTGTCTGAAAGGAGGACTGGGGAACCAGATGTTCGAATATTGTCGTTTCCGGGATTTGATGGAGTCCGGAAACGATAAGGTTTATCTGTTTTATGACCGCCGTAGGCTGAAACAGCACAATGGTTTGAGGCTTTCCGATTGTTTTGAACTGGAATTGCCTTCTTGTTCGTGGGGGATAAAACTGGTGGTTTGGGGACTCAAAATCTGTCGTGCCGTGGGAGTTTTGAAAAGATTGTATGATGACGAGAAGCCGGAAGCCGTGTTGATAGACGATTACAGTCAGCACCGGCGTTTTATACCGAATGCTCGTCGTTACTTCTTTTTCCGTCAGTTTTTGGCGGAACTGCAGAGCGGTTTCGTACAGATGATAAGAGCCGTGGATTATCCGGTATCGGTACACGTGAGGCGCGGAGATTATCTGCATCCTTCCAACTCGATTTTCGGTTTATGCGGAGTGGACTATTTCCAGCAAGCCATTGCTTATGTCAGAAAGAAGCGGCCCGATGCGCGTTTCTTTTTCTTTTCCGACGATATGGAATGGGTGAGGGAGAATCTTTGGATGGAGGATGCCGTATATGTGGAACATACGGAACTGATGCCCGACTATGTGGATTTATATTTGATGACGTTGTGCCGCGGGCATATCATTTCCAATTCCACGTTCAGCTTTTGGGGCGCATATTTGGCCGTAGACGGCAACGGTATGAAAATCTATCCTCGTCGGTGGTTCCGCGACCCTACATGGACCAGTCCGCCTATCTTTTCGGAAGAGTGGGTCGGGCTATAGGATATAAGATACGTCCCCGGGAATTTCCGTTTTGGATTTCCCGGGGACGTATGTATTACGTAGAATGAAGACGTTAACGTTTCCGTCGAGACGAGAACTTTCGTTTGTACCACAGGTAATAGCCGCTGAGCGGGAGAATCCCTCCGATGAAAGCAGCCAGGAAATAAAGTACCTTGGTCCACATGCCGCCCCAGGAGCCGGTGTGGAAGGCATAAAACCAACCTTTCAGCGTTTGTGAGGCCGGGGCATCCTTATAATAGGTTATGGAGCCGAGGCGACCGGTTTGCGGGTCGAATTGTATTTTATCCGTTTGACGGCGGTCGGTCTTCGGGTTGGGAGCCACTTCTATGCCTTCCGTACCCAGCTTGACCGACTTGTAGGTCGGATAGATCTGGCGGACTGCGTCTGCGGCTTTGTCCCATACGGCATAATTGAAAGTGGTCCCTTTCCGGCCTTTTTCTCCGCCGGCATGCCGCTGTCCGTTCGGACGGGGCTGTTTTGCGGCATCTTTCCGTCCCTTTTGCCGATATTCCGGTCGAGGCGTATTTTCCACTTTTGGCGCGGTGCCACCGAAAAGAGAATAGGCGGCAGTGCGGTACCAAGTGAACGACCAGGTAAGTCCGGTCAGCGCCATGACGAGTAGGAATAGCGTGGTGTAGAAACCGAGCGATACGTGACTGTCGTAACAGAAACGCCGCCATCCTTTGTTACAGGATACCTGAAGGCGGTTTTTCAAAGCCTTTTTGGTCCGCGGTATCCAAATCACCACACCACTGATGAGTATCGCAACGAAGACCAGCGTAGTGACACCGACAATAGTTTTACCCACGGTCTTGTCTCCTTTCCGAGGCGGAACATCCATCAGCCAGCGATGAAGTTTGCGCATGGTCTGAAAGAAAGGATAGCTTTTGTTCCATCCGTTTATCTCGCCGGTGTAAGGGTTTACGCTTAGCGTTTTGCGGTTTAAGTGCTCAAAGCTGACCATCCAGGCTTCTTCCGGGTCGCCCGACATTTGCAGGCCGGAAATCCGCAATGAGTCCGGGAGTTGCGTGCGGAGCTTCGTGACCAGTTCGGAAGGCGTGAGCGGCTTTGCTCCATCCTCTACTTCGACCCGATAAAAACCGGGATTCAGGGCACGGGTGATATCCTGCTCAAATACCAGCGCCGCCCCCGAAAGGCAGACGACGCTGATAATGATGCCGAATGGAATGGAAAACCAAAGATGAATCTTGGCGAATGCTTTTCTCATATCCCAAAATTAGTTCGTAGCAGACAGTTTGCCGATGGCCGACACGCTGTTGTTGGTAATGATGGTCAACCCTTTGGTAGCTTTAGCCGTAGCCGGGTCTATCTTGTAGAGTGCCGGAGCATCGCCGTCTGTAGTCGTGACCGGAATGTAAGCCACGCCATTGTCGCTGAACGGAATACCGAAAGAAGAAATCTTGCCTTGGGCCGGCAATCCCTCGGTTACTTGGGTCAGCGTGCCGCTTTCGCCCTTGAATACGGCCAATTCTTTGGTCGGTGCATTCTTGCCGCTCATCGTTCCTTCGCTGTACATCTGAAGTAAGAAATAGTCGGCCGTGATATGCCAGCAACGGAACATCGGATGTCCGGTGCCTTGCTCCTCAAGGTTATAATAATAATCCGGGTCGAAAGTGGTCTGGCCGGCCTTGATGCGGACAACGCCCGAAGGCAGTTGGCCTGTGACTTTCTTCAGGTCGGCAGAAGAGGTGGCAGTACGTCCGTAGCCCGGAGAGAATACATAGAGGTCACCGTTGTCGGCTGCCCAGATAGTCTGGTAATATTGCGAACGGTTGCGTCCGCAAGCAAAGCCGATCGAATCGGTTTCTACTATAATAGGAGTATCGTTGAAGCTGTCTCCGCTGTAAATAGCTATGAAAGCCTTGTCTGGATATTGGGTAGAAGGGATTTGTCCGGCTGTGTAACTTCCAGAGCCTTGTCCACCGTCTTGGGTTGCTATGAGTGCCTGGTCCGTGACCTTTTCAGGGAAGGTGTTCACACCATAGTGGCTCATGCCCATCGGAACTACGGATGTATAAAGTTTGCCGTTGGCTTCCACGAAACCGGCAAAGCTGACAATCTCGCCGTTGCCGAGGAAGTTCTCTGCAATACGCTTACCGGTTGTCGTGTTGCCGGAATGGACATTCAGGTAGTTGAACTGCAAATATTTGGCATAATTACCTTGGGCATCTTTTTCCTGCGAGCCGTCATTGGTGGAAGAGGTAATGACGTTGTCGCCCCATGTGCCGTATGTCGTTACACGGTTGAACGTATATTCACGTGCTTCTTTTACTTTTCCGGTTGTGGCGTTCAGGACATAAGAGGCTCCGGTGCCCGCATTTCCGTCATTGTATTGCAGTCCGAAAAGATAGTCCTGTCCGTAAAATACCCAGTAGGATGCACCGATAGCTTCCGTACCATTGCCTAATACGCTTACAGTACCTTCATCGAGTGATTCGCTGGTGACGAGATAAGTACCTTCGTCGGCCTTGGCTGCAATGACGTATTTGCTTGTACCCGGAGTTGTGGTGCCGTCATTACCGTTACCTCCGCCGGGAGTCGTGTCGTCATCGCTGCATGAAGTCAATGCGCCGCCGGCGCAGAGGGCGGCAGCAAGCGCCCAAGTAAAGAATCTTTTTTCCATGTTTTTAATTATTTATTGAGTGAATGATGCTGTTTATTTCCCGAAGTAAACCCTTACCTTTCCATAGAAAGCCCGTCCGGCCTTTTGCAGACTGTAATTGTCGTAAAGCTTTTCGTCCGTCAGGTTACGGCATTCGAGCGAAAAGTTGTAACGTCCCTTGGCCACACTGTAATTCAGCGTGAGGTTGTGGGAGAACTGTTCGGGGACGCGTGCTTTGGTGTCCGGGTCTCCGAAGTCTTCCCAGTACAGGGGGAACTCGTGCTGGTAGTAGCTGTCGTAAGTGAGCGAGAGCATGTTACCTTTGCCGAACAAGTCATGCCAATAGAATGATGCGTCGAAGTTGGCGTAGCGGTAGGGCTGGTTGGGGATGCGCTGTCCGTAGGTCAGCGAAGCCTGTTGTGTGCCTTCGGCCAGTCGTTTCTCACGGTCGATGGCATCCATGCTGTTGAATGTTCCGCCCAGGCTGAACCAGTTCGCATAGCTGTAACGCAAGGAGACGTTGTATCCTTTGGTTTTGACCCGTCCGTGGTTCTCGTAGAATCCGAAGTCCATACCGCCCACGTTGTCCAATCCGCGACGGATGTAATCCTTCGTGTCGCGGTAGATGAGGCTTCCTTCCATGTACAGTCCGTGCTTACCGAATCGTGGGGTGTATCCGAGATTGAAGTTGACATTGTCGCTTTTTTCGGGACGCAGATTCGCCCGTCCGGCTTCCAGGTCTTCGTCACCGAAAAGTTCGTCGGTCGAGGGCAGGCGGTAAGCTTTCTCGTATGACAGTTTGGCCTGCAGGTTTTTCAGGATGAAGTAAGTTCCTGCCGCTCCATAGCCGAAAGCACTCGTTTTTTGCGACATCTGTATGTAGTTGCCGATACCGTCGTCGCTTTGGGATACGGGGCCTTCGTTGTATTGGTTGTAATACTTGCCGAACACCGTGGCGTTCCATTTCTCTGTGGGCATGAAGCGGTAAGACAGTCCGGTGACGTTCTTGCGGGAACGCTTGGGGATGCTGAAGTCCGAGAGGCGCGAACTTCCTGCGACGTACGAACGGGTGGTACGTTCAAAAGTGCTCAGCACATGGTTGAGCGTGACCAGATGGGCGTGGCCGATGCGATAGTTGGCCGTGAGCGTACCGTTCCAGTTCTTGTTCTTGGCCTCGTTGTTCTGGTTGGATTGCTCCCCGGGCACACCGGTATATTTCCGTTGTCCCAACCAGTTGTATTTGTAAGATGCCGTATCTATGTTGTGGGTGATGTTGTGGTTGTAGTTGACATTGGCCATGACATCGAGTCCCTCGACCCACAAGTTGCGTTTGCGGTATTCCAAAGAGGGAATGAACGAGAAGCCATGACGGTGTTTTTCTCCGAATACGACTTTCTGCAACACTCCGTTTTGTATCTCCTTATAAAAGTGGGTGTAGGTAAAGCCCAGCATCAGGCGGTCGGCCCATTTCTTGTCGGCCACCCCGATTTTGCCGCTCACGGCTTCGTTGTGGAAACGGTCGTTGAAACGTTTCATGTGGTAAATCTTTGTCTTGTCAGTGTTCTCCGAAATACCGTCGTCACTGAATTCCGTAACGTAGTAGTCAATGTAATAGTTGTTGTCCGAGAAATTCTGGAAAGCGTTGATTTCATACAGCAGACCGTTCTTGAACGACTGTCCGAAGTTGACGAAAGATTTGTGGGTGTTGAACGAGCCGTAAGAATAAGAGGCATCGGCAAACCAACCGAGTTTCCTTTGGTTGGTGACGATATTGATGACCCCGCCCAAGGCATCGGTACCGAAACCGACGGGAACCACTCCGCGGTAGACCTCGATGCGTTCGGCGAAGTTCACCGGCAGGTTGTTCAGATTGAGGGCTGTTCCGGCTCCTTCCTGCGGTACGCCGTCGATAAAGACCTTGACGTGTTTACCCGTAAAACCGTCGAGCATGAGTTGCATGTCCGAACCCATTCCGCCCGTCTCGCGCAGCTTGACGCCCGGAACGGTGGTCAGCACTTCGGCCAGGTTCTTATTCAGTCCGGCCATGCCTTTCAAGTCTACGGCCACAGCGTTGAATGCCGATTTGTTGATGCGGCCCACGTGGCTGGCTTCCACTTTCACTTCGGCCAGTTCCATATCTTTTTGGTGCATTTTGACATTCAACTTTTGGCGTTCGCCGGCCTGGAGAGTGACGGTACGTTCCACCGTGGCGTACCCCATAGCCTTAAACACCAATGTATGTTTTCCCGCATCGACTTTCAGATGATAGATCCCTTTTTCGTTAGGGCGTGTTCCGATAGAAGTCCCTTTGACTTGTACGGTAGCAAAGTCCATGATTTCGTTCGAAGTGGAGATCACCTTGCCTGAGACCATAGCCTGTTTCCGGGCTTGTCCTGAGAGGTGGTTTGTTCCTGCAATAAATGCCAATGTAAGGCTTAACAATCTGATTACCGTTTTCAATTTTTATGAGTTTAGGAGGTTTGTTTTGCGAATGCAAAGATACGGCTTGGACAGAGACTTTTGCAATCGTTAAAAATCAGTAATTTGCGGATTGAGTAAATACCTGTTTTTAGGTATTGCATTATTTCTTGATTGTTTTATAAGCCCATACTGGCGGAGAGATGGACGTATGGATACTTGAAAGTAAGGATATTATGAAATACGAACAAAAAGAGCGGGAATGTGTGGTTTCACATTCCCGCTCTTTGTTTATGCTTAGTTTCTGAACACCAATCCGTTTCCGTCCGCATCCACGATGATGGGTTTCGTCCGGTCGATATGCTGTGCCAGCATGGTCTTCGACAAGTCGTTCAGCAGGTAACGCTGGATGGCCCGTTTGACCGGACGGGCACCGAACTCGGGATCGTAACCCGCATCGGCCAGGAAGTCCAGGGCGGCATCGGTCAGTTGCAAGGTCACGCCGTTGCCCTCCAGCATCTGGGTGATACCGTTGATTTGCAGGCGCACCACCTGTTTGATTTGCTCCTGCGTGAGCGGCAAGAACATGATGGTCTCGTCGATACGGTTCAGGAACTCCGGACGGATGGTCTTCTTCAGCATGCCGAGCACCTCTTTTTTCGTCTCCTCGATGAGGGCTTCGCGGGCTTGTATGCCGGTCTGCGGCGTCAGTTTCTCGAACTGGCTTTGGATGTAACCGCTCCCCAGGTTGCTCGTCATGATGATGATGGTGTTCTTGAAGTTCACCACGCGTCCCTTGTTGTCGGTCAGACGGCCGTCGTCGAGCACTTGCAAGAGGATGTTGAATACGTCCGGATGCGCCTTTTCTATTTCATCGAACAGAACTACCGAGTAAGGTTTGCGGCGTACGGCCTCCGTGAGTTGTCCGCCCTCATCGTATCCTACGTATCCCGGAGGCGCACCGATCAACCGGCTTACGCTGAATTTCTCCTGATATTCCGACATGTCGATACGCGTCATCAGCGTCTCGTCGTCGAAGAGGTATTCGGCCAAAGCCTTGGCCAGCTCGGTCTTGCCTACACCGGTCGTTCCCAAGAAGATGAACGAACCGATGGGACGTTTCGGGTCTTGCAGTCCCGCACGGCTGCGCCGCACGGCATCGCTCACGGCCTGTATGGCCTCGTCCTGCCCGATGACCCGTTTGTGGAGTTCCTCTTCCAGATGGAGCAGTTTCTCGCGCTCGCTTTGCAGCATCTTGCTCACGGGAATGCCCGTCCAACGGCTTACCACATCGGCGATGTCTTCCGAGGTCACCTCCTCTTTAATCATCGCGTCTCCGCCCTGCGTGTCCTTCAACTGGCCTTGTATCCGGTTGATTTCGTCCTCCAATGCCTTGAGCTTGCCGTAGCGGATTTCGGCCACCTTGCCATAGTCGCCTTCGCGTTCGGCCCGTTCGGCCTCGAACTTCAACTGCTCGATTTGCTGTTTGTTCTGCTGGATTTTGTTCACCAGTCCGCGTTCGGCCTCCCATTTGGCCTTGTAGCTGCTTTCCTGTTCTTTCAGTTCGGCAATCTCCTTGCTCAGTTGTTCCAGTTTGGGTTGGTCGTTTTCCCGTTTGATGGCCTCGCGCTCGATTTCCAACTGTTTCAACCGGCGTTCGATTTCGTCCAGTTCTTCCGGTACGGAGTCACGCTCCATGCGCAGTTTGGCTGCCGCCTCGTCCATCAGGTCGATGGCCTTGTCCGGGAGGAAACGGTCGGTGATATAGCGGTTGGAAAGTTCCACGGCGGCGATGATGGCATCGTCTTGGATACGCACCTTGTGGTGGTTCTCATATCTTTCCTTCAGTCCCCTCAGGATGGAAATGGTGCTGAGCGTGTCCGGCTCGTTGACCATGACCGTCTGGAAACGGCGTTCCAGTGCCTTGTCCTTTTCAAAGTACTTCTGGTATTCGTCCAACGTGGTGGCACCGATGCTTCTCAGCTCGCCCCGTGCCAAGGCAGGCTTCAGGATGTTGGCGGCATCCATGGCACCCTCGCCTTTTCCCGCGCCCACCAACGTGTGGATTTCGTCGATGAAGAGGATGATGCGCCCTTCACTTTTCGTCACTTCGTTGATGACGGATTTCAGACGTTCCTCGAATTCCCCTTTGTATTTGGCACCGGCAATCAGCGCACCCATGTCGAGGGAGTAGAGTTGTTTGTCTTTCAGGTTTTCCGGTACGTCGCCCCGCAGGATACGATGGGCCAGTCCTTCCACGATGGCCGTCTTGCCCGTACCCGGTTCGCCGATTAATATCGGGTTGTTCTTCGTACGTCGGCTCAGGATTTGCAGCACGCGCCGTATCTCTTCGTCCCGTCCGATGACCGGGTCGAGCTTTCCGCTCCGCGCTTCTTCGATGAGATTCTTGGCATACTTGTTGAGCGCCTGATAAGTGTCTTCACTGTTTTGAGAAGTCACTTTTTCCCCTTTTCGCAGTTCGTTGACGGCAGATGCCAGTTCCTTTTCGGTGATGCCTGCGTCCTTCAGTATTCTGGAGGCCGTGCTTTTCACGTTCAGCAAAGCCAGAAGCATCGGTTCGAGCGAGACGAACTCGTCTCCGCCCTTGGAAGCGTAATCCTGTGCCCGTGTCAGCACTTCATTGCTTTCACGGCTCAGGTAAGGTTCGCCCCCCTGGACCTTTGGCAGCGAAGCAATCTGGCTTTCCAGTACCTGTTCGATTTGCCGGCTGTTGACTCCTAATTTCTGAAAGAGGAAATTCGTGACATTTTCTCCCACTTTGAGGATACCGGCCAACAAGTGTTCCGGTTCGATGGCTTGCTGTCCCCTTGCCTGTACAAGGTTGACGGCTTCCTGAATGGCCTCTTGGGCCTTGATGGTAAATTTGTCAAAAGTCATGGTTGTTTCCTTTCTATATTTAATTGTTTATTTTTCTGTATTTCAGTGTGGCGTTGCCGAACCACACTTATCCTGTATCAAAATGTTTGCCATAAGGAGTAGTCTGACAAAATGTCATGAAACATGAAAATATGGCAGGCCGGATGCTTCGCGGACTGACGGCTTTGGCAGGTGGGCTTTCATATAAGGGGCAAGCGTCTTTGTCAAAAAGTCAAATCGGCCTTCATGAGAATCCGTTATTTGCGTCCCCGTGCGGAAGTCTGCGGAAATACGCGATTCTCGCGGGGCGGAGGGAAGACAATCTGTCGTCCATAAGGAGCTTTCCGGCAACATCCGGAAGGTCGGGCTGCGAGGTTCTGCGCAGGAGAGTGCCGGGCGTGATAGTACAAATCGGATAGACATGGCATTTTGACATCAGCCTTTGGCAAACGGAAAGGCTTCAAATAGCAAAAAATCAAGCCGGAAAAGCTTGCCCTTACGTCGTTTTCAGGTACATTTCGCCTCCCGATGCAGACCTTCTCCGGCCGACAAGCGGAGAAAAAAAATGTTTTTTCAGCCGAACGGAAAATCAATCTCTTGAGATTGAAACGCGGTTAGGCTTAAAAAGATTAAAAAACGAGCCTTAAACGTGAAAAAACTGTATTTAGGGATGCCTCGAAAACATCTGAAACTACGCTGTAAAAAGGTTTTTCCACTAGCCTGCATGACCTTTTTGCTGTCATTTTGAAAGCAAAAAGACGCAGTTGGTGACAACAGATTCTCGTTTCATGCGCTGCTCTGCTTTTGTTTTTTTGTATCTTTGTGAACGGAAAACAGTACTACATAAAATGGAAAAAACGAAATGGAGTGAGAATGTCATACTGGTGGATGCGGATTACGTGGATGCCGTGGCATTCAATTTAATCGTGAATTTCGAACGGATGCTGAACCGTCCGATTCCTAAGGCCGACCTGGCGCAATGGCTGGTTTGCGCGGCTTTGGACGGGGGAGTCGGAGAGGGAAAGAACGACATACAGGTCGTGTTTATCCACGGCAAGGGGCGGAAAGCCTTAGACAACTTTACCCCCTCGGACTTCGAGGCCGAGCTTGACGGCAAGGCGTTTTGCGACGGACATTTGGGAGAATTCAAGTTGAGTTCCGTACAGGTGGAGAACTTGGTGGACGGAGACGCCCTCTATTTGCAGTCGCTCGAGGCATTGGCCGACGAGAAAGGCATCAAACGACTGGTCATCGTGCCGGACGTGGAGAAATACGGTCTTCGAGTACGCGAGATTTTGGGCCGGACCGAAGGCAAGGACATCACGTTGCTGGCCATGGAACCTCAGGCGGGGAGAGGATTCCGTCAGGAAATTCTCGGTTACTCATTGATGAATGCGTTGGGCATCAGAGGAGACGAAATTTGCGATTAAGCGAGAACAGACCGAACTTGTTCGAGTCTGCCGAGCGTGAGCAAATTATCTAATTCAAATAAAAATCAAAAAAACAGGCTTTTTCTTTCCTTCTTGGAAAAAGTCATTAACTTTGCATCCTATACATATTTAATTATAATACCGAATTCAAAAAAATGGGAAAAGTTTTAATTATCGGTGCCGGCGGTGTGGCCACGGTAGCAGCGCACAAAGTGGCCCAGCATCCGGAAGTGTTTGACGAAATCATGATTGCCAGCCGTACGAAGGCCAAGTGTGACGCTATCGTGAAGGCCATCGGGAACCCGTCTATCCAAACGGCACAGGTGGACGCCGACAACGTGGAAGAGTTGGTGGAACTGCTGAACGGTTACAAACCGGACATGGTGATGAATCTGGCCTTGCCTTATCAGGACTTGACCATTATGGAAGCTTGCCTGCAAACCGGATGCAATTATCTGGATACGGCAAACTACGAGCCGAAGGACGTGGCTCATTTTGAATACAGTTGGCAGTGGGCCTACAAGAAACGTTTCGAGGAAGCCGGACTGACCGCCATCCTGGGTTGCGGTTTCGACCCGGGCGTTTCCGGCGTGTACACGGCATACGCGGCCAAACATTATTTCGATGAAATCCATTACCTGGACATCGTGGACTGCAATGCGGGAAATCATCATAAGGCTTTTGCCACAAACTTCAATCCGGAAATCAACATCCGCGAAATTACTCAGAACGGACGTTATTACGAGAACGGACAGTGGGTGGAGACGAAGCCTATGGAAATCCATAAGGACCTGACGTATCCGAACATCGGTCCGCGCGACTCTTATCTGTTGTTCCACGAAGAGCTCGAATCGCTGGTGAAGAACTTCCCGACCATCAAGCGTGCCCGCTTCTGGATGACTTTCGGACAGGAATACCTTACGCATCTGCGCGTGATTCAGAATATCGGTATGGCACGCATAGACGAGGTGGATTACAATGGGGTGAAAATCGTTCCGTTGCAGTTCCTCAAGGCCGTGTTGCCCAACCCACAGGATTTGGGTGAAAACTACGAAGGCGAGACCAGTATCGGCTGTCGTATCCGTGGGGTGAAGGACGGAAAAGAGCTGACTTATTACGTGTACAATAATTGCAGCCATCATGCCGCTTATCTGGAGACCGGCATGCAGGGGGTTAGCTATACGACGGGCGTGCCGGCCATGATAGGAGCCATGATGTTCCTGAAAGGCATCTGGAAGAAGCCCGGTGTGTGGAATGTGGAAGAGTTCGACCCGGATCCGTTCATGGAGGAGTTGAACAAGGACGGGCTTCCCTGGCACGAAGTGTTCAATGGCGACCTTGAACTTTAATGCAGTATATCCCGGATAGCATCTCTTGTCGGGGTGCTGCCGGGAGCTGAAACATAGATGATTTGATTATAAAAAAGATTATGGCAAAGAAAGAAGAAGAAACCACTGGGGGCGGCGGACCGAATACGGAGAAGCTGAAAGCCCTGCAAGCGGCGATGGACAAGATAGAGAAGAACTTCGGAAAGGGTTCTATCATGAAACTGGGCGACGACCACGTGGAACAGGTGGATGTGATTCCTACGGGTTCCATCGCGTTGAATGCCGCTTTGGGCGTGGGGGGATACCCGCGCGGACGTATCATAGAGATTTACGGTCCGGAGAGTTCCGGTAAAACGACCTTGGCCATCCATGCCATTGCCGAGGCGCAGAAAGCCGGCGGGATAGCCGCGTTTATCGATGCGGAGCACGCTTTCGACCGTTTTTATGCCGCCAAGTTGGGCGTGGATGTGGACAATTTGTGGATTTCCCAACCGGACAACGGGGAGCAGGCATTGGAAATAGCCGACCAGTTGATCCGTTCATCGGCTATCGACATTATCGTGATAGACTCCGTGGCTGCCTTGACACCGAAAGCTGAGATCGAGGGCGATATGGGGGACAATAAAGTCGGTTTGCAGGCCCGCTTGATGAGTCAGGCTTTGCGTAAACTGACCTCCACAATCAACAAGACGAATACCACTTGTATTTTCATCAACCAGTTGCGTGAGAAAATCGGCGTGATGTTCGGCAATCCGGAGACGACGACCGGTGGTAACGCTTTGAAATTTTACGCCAGCGTGCGTCTGGACATCCGCCGCGTGACGAGTATCAAGGACGGCGACGAGGTGGTCGGTAATCAGGTACGCGTGAAAGTGGTGAAGAACAAGGTGGCGCCTCCTTTCCGTAAGGCTGAATTTGAAATCACCTTTGGAGAAGGTATCTCTAAAATCGGCGAAATCGTAGACTTGGGTACGGAGCTGGGTATTCTGAAGAAGAGCGGTTCCTGGTACAGTTACAACGATACGAAGATAGGACAGGGAAGGGATGCCGTGAAAAATATGTTGAAAGACAACCCCGAACTCTGTGACGAAGTGGAAGGACTGATTGCGGCAGCCTTGCAGGATGCCAATGCCAATCCGTGACAATATCCTTTTTTATGAACGAAAAGAATGGCCGCAGGGCTGTTCTTTTCCGTTTATTTGTAAGACAACCCTAACCAAATTTTTGATAACATGAGAGTATTACGAACTTTATTTTTATTGATGAGTGTGGCTTCGTGTCCTTTTGTCATGTCGGGCAAAGCCACAAAAACAGCTAAATCCCATGTGGACGAAGTGTCTATGATGATTGGTACGGATGGTAGCCATGAGACGGAATATGGGGGGACGACTCCGGCCGTGGGTTCGCCTTTTGCCATGACGCAGTGGTGCGCGGCGACCCGCCTCAACGGTATATCCCGTACGATGTATCGCCGTTGCGATTCGGTCTTAATCGGTTTTATGGGGACGCACCAACCGGCCATCTGGATGGGAGATTACGGGTTCATGACCCTGATGCCCCAAAGTGGAGAACTGAAAATCAAGGCGACGGACAGGCAGGTGCGTCTGGATCATGGGAAAGAAGTGGCTACACCTTATTATTATAAGGTGTCATACGCTTCGGGAAAACACGGCGGTTCGGAGATTACCACGGAAATGACAGCGACTTCACGTGCGTCTTTCTTTCATATCACCTACCCCAAAGGGGAAAAATCCTTGCTTTATTTGGAGGCCGGGAGGGAAAACGAAGGAGGCTTCATACGCATTTATCCCGACAAGCGCGAGGTGCATATATATAATAAGGAAAGGCATGATGCCCATTTGGGGCCGGCCTTACCGGGATTCAAAGGATATTATGTGTTGAAGTTTTCCCAGGCCTTCGCCGGTTACGGCACATGGCGCGACGGAGCGGTCAGCGGAAAGTCTGTACAGGCGGAAGGTGGCTCGGTAGGCGGATATGTCGAGTTTCCTGCGGGGACGACGTGGGTTGATGTACGTATCGGCAGTTCTTTTATCGACTTCGAGCAAGCTGCGGTGAACCTGTCGAAAGAGATTCCGGCCAGGTCTTCGTTTGTATCCGTGACGAAAAAAGTGAAAAAGGAATGGGAGGAAAAGCTTTCCAAGATAGAACTGGAGGGGGCGAGCGAAGAAGACCGTACGATATTCTATACGGCGTTTTTCCGCACCTTGCAGTATCCTCGGGAGTTTTCGGAATATGGTCGTTATTACAGTCCGTTTGACGATAAGGTGCATCAGGGCGTTTCCTATAATGCTTATTCTTTGTGGGATACTTTCAGGGCTGAACACCCTTGGCTGCAAATCATGGCGCCCGAACGGGTGGATGATATGGTTACGGCATTGGTACAAATGTACGAAGAGGGCGGCTGGATACCCAAATGGCCGAATCCTACCTATACGAATATCATGATCGGCACGCATGCGGACGCTGTAATAGCGGATGCTTACATCAATGGCTTTCGCGATTATGACGTGGAAAAGGCGTATGAAGCGATTCGTAAGGATGCCTACGTGCCTCCTACGGACGACAGTCTCCACCGTTGGGGGGACAGAGAATGGTGGAACGGCGGATATGAGGCACGCGGCGGATTGTCTTATTACTTGAAGAACGGTTACGTGGCGGATGATCGGACGAATGAATCCGTGGCTCGCACGTTGGAATTTGCTTTAAGCGACTATTGCATTGCCCAAATGGCAAAGGCTTTGGGAAAAACGACCGATTATGAAGATTTAATGAGAAGGGCAAAGAATTACCGCTATTTGTATAATCCGAAAACGAAACTTTTCCAAGCGCGTAATGCCGATGGCAGTTGGGCCGGGGAGCATTCAGGGTTTACCGAAGGGGCCAACTGGACTTATCAGTTTTGTGTCATGCAGGATGTGCAGGGGCTGATAGATTTGATGGGAGGTAACGAGTCTTTTGCCGCAGCGCTCGATAACGTGTTCGACAACGGGCATTACCGGCATGACAATGAACCCGGTCACCATTATGTGTATTTATATAACTATTGCGGTCGTTTCGACAAGGCGCAAGAACGTATTCCGGAAATCCTGGATACCCATTACAGGAACGGGGCGGATGGACTGTCGGGAAATGACGACTGCGGACAGATGTCTGCCTGGTATCTGTTCAGTTCGTTGGGCTTTTATCCGGTGACTCCGGCGTCGGGAGAATATGCGTTGGGGATTCCGCGGTTCCCGTCGGCCCGTGTGGAACTGCCGCATGGCAAAGTGTTGACAGTACGTGCCGAAGGTCTGAAAGAACATAAGCATCTGCCGGTCATTCTTTTTAACGGGAAGAAGCTGGATGCGCCTTTCATTGCCATCCGGGACTTGATGAAAGGTGGAGTTTTGGAGTTTAAAGCCGAGTGAAAAAGCTGTGAAGGACTGAAGGGCGGGTTTCAGAAATTGAATCCCGCCCTTATGTATCCGGCGGTCTTGGCTCGGTCGCTGAAGCAAATCGTAATACCGATAGGGCCTATAAAGGTACGGAGGTCATATTTTACGGCTCCACCGAAGATGTGGTATCCCAACAGGTCGTTATCGTTGAAACTGTTTTTGAAAAAATGCATCCAGTCGTCCGATGTGGCGGCGATATTGAATACGCCGCTGACGTAATGCTTTCCTCCGATGCGTTGACGGGCCTCTATTCCCGCCACGACCAAAGAACGATGGGACATCTCGAAATGATTGATGCCGTAGAATGGTATTTGTTGGCTGAAGTATTTGCCCCGTTCTTGACCGCCGAGTGTATTCATCTCGGCCACGGTGTTTTCTGTCGTCAGATAGCGTCCTTCTATCCGGGGCATTAAAGTGAAGCGCGAGTTGAAAGAGAATGCGGCATTCCAGTGTATTCCGGCTGTGTGGAAGGCTTTGTTTCCGTTTAATGGTATGGCATAGTAGTATTCCATATCGAATTCAGCTCCTTTTGTCGGGAAGTAAATATCGTCCAATGTGTTGACGGCGTATTGTGTGCCGAACTTCAGGTAGCTTTCTTTGGTAATATCTGTCGGTGAGCTGTCCTCGAAGCGATAGAGGAGGGAGCCGTAGTTGTAGAGTTGGTAAATTCCTCCCAACTTGAGACGTACGTTTTTCCAGCTTTTGGTGAATCCGACCTCTCCGAAATGGTGATTGAAGCTGATACCGTACGTCCTTTCTCCTTTCTCATAGATGTTAAAATCGTTATAGGTGTAACGGTAGCCTGTGGTAAGGTTCCATTCCCTGCCTAAGTTGAGATTGTAATGCGCGTCGCCATAAGTTTGCTTTCCTAAACGTAAAGTCAGGTTGATGTGGTGATTCCTTTTTTTCCCGAGTTGCATTTGTCCGTTGAACAGCAAGGCTGCCAGTTCTTCGTTGTCGAACCTAAGTCCCAGATTGATGGAATTTCTGGGCGCGTCGCCTATCAGGATTTTCAAGCTTCCTGCATAGCGCGCTTCGATATTTCCCGGGCGGTGCATATAGAAGAAAGGAGGGGTGGGACGGCTCACGATGGAATCGTCGGGAGAGAAACGACTGCCTATGGCCCGTAAGGTGTCTATCTGTGAGCGGGCGGCTTGTGCTCCACGTTCCATCAGGGAGTCTATGGCTGTTGTGTTGAAACTGGCTGTGTTGTATCCTTTTACATCGACCTTGATATAGACGTCCGAAAGCGCGATATTTTGTTCCCAACGGTCTTTTCTTTGCAAGTCGATGAGTTGGTTGAGTTGTGCGAAGATATTGTTTTGAAGTTCTTCTGCATTTTTCATCGGATCCTGTACGTCCACCCCTATGACAATGTCTGCTCCCATTTGCCGTGCCACATCTACCGGGTAATTGTTGATGATACCACCGTCGATGAGTAGTTTGCCGTTCATGGATATCGGGGCAAAAGCACCGGGAATGGACATGCTGGCACGTATGGCGATGGGCAGTACGCCGTTTCGGAATACGATCTCTTCGCCCGTCACCAAATCTTGGGAAATACAGGCAAACGGGATAGGCATTTTTTGAAAATCAATGGAATCGTGGTACCCTTCGGTGAGTTGCCATAACATACGCCCGATGTTTCTTCCTTTAATGACTCCTCCGCTGATTAAGTCTTGCGGTTTTTCAAAGAAGGGGACGGAGAGGATGTATTGTGAATTTTGTTCTCTGGTCTGTAGGTTAAGCGCGTTGCGATAAGCTTTGTCGCTAAGCAATGTGTTCCAGTCTTGTGCCATGAATATACTGTCGAGCTGTTCGGTCGTATATCCTATGGCATATAACCCGCCGATGATACTACCCATGCTCGTACCTACAATCATGTCGATGGGGACTCCTGCTTCTTCAATTACTTTCAGTGCCCCGATGTGAGCCGTACCTTTTGCACCGCCTCCGCTTAGTACTACGGCTACCCGTGGGCGTGCTATAGAAATATGGAATACCGATAAGGTGCAAAGAAATAATAGAAGTCGTGCTATTTTCGTCATACATTTTATATTTTTTCAGCCATTTTGGCAGTTTTCAGGTCTGACTGTCGCAGATGAACTTGTCCGAGAACAAAGATAGCAGAAAAACTCTCTCTTGATTCCGATAAATCTTTTTTTATTGTTTTTTCTGCCTCATGAGATAGTTTGGCACGCGGTTTGTTTTTATAACAGTGCGCTGCTTCCGTAAGAGGCGGACGTAAGAAATACATTCAATTTAGATTAATAATAAAAAAGTAGATATATTATGGGAAAGATTATTGGAATTGACTTGGGAACTACAAACTCTTGTGTTTCCGTATTTGAAGGTAACGAACCGGTAGTAATCGCTAACAACGAAGGCAAGCGTACGACTCCTTCTATCGTGGCGTTTAAAAACGGCGAACGCTTGGTGGGTGATCCGGCCAAACGTCAGGCGATTACGAATCCGAAGAATACCATTTTCTCTATCAAACGTTTCATGGGTGAGACCTATGATCAGGTACAGAAAGAAATAGCACGTGTGCCTTATTCAGTAGTAAAAGGAGATAACAACACGCCTCGTGTGGATATTGAGGGGCGTCTCTATACTCCGCAGGAAATCTCTGCCATGATTCTCCAGAAGATGAAGAAGACGGCTGAGGACTATCTGGGTCAGGAGGTGACGGAAGCCGTGATTACCGTGCCGGCTTATTTTTCGGATTCTCAGCGTCAGGCGACGAAAGAGGCCGGACAGATTGCCGGTTTGGAAGTGAAACGTATTGTGAATGAACCGACGGCTGCGGCTTTGGCTTACGGTGTGGATAAGTCCAATAAGGACATGAAGATTGCTGTCTTCGACTTGGGAGGTGGTACATTTGATATTTCCATACTGGAGTTTGGTAGCGGTGTATTCGAGGTGCTTTCTACCAATGGTGATACTCACCTCGGAGGTGATGATTTCGACCAAGTGATTATCGACTGGCTGGCTGCTGACTTCAAGTCGGAAGAAGGAGTTGATTTGAAGCAAGACCCGATGGCATTGCAACGTTTGAAAGAAGCTGCCGAGAAGGCCAAGATTGAATTGTCTTCTTCTACGACTACGGAAATCAATTTGCCTTATATCACGGCTGTAGGCGGTGTGCCCAAGCACTTGGTGAAGACTTTGACGCGTGCTAAGTTCGAGCAGTTGGCCGATAATTTGATTCAGGCTTGTAAGGTACCGTGCCAGAAGGCAATGCAGGATGCCGGTTTGAGTAATTCAGACATCGACGAAGTGATTCTTGTCGGCGGTTCGAGTCGTATTCCGGCCATCCAGAAGTTAGTAGAAGATTTCTTCGGCAAAGCTCCGTCTAAAGGTGTAAATCCGGATGAGGTCGTAGCTGTAGGCGCTTCTATCCAAGGGGCTATCCTGAATAAGGAAGCCGGAGTAGGCGACATCGTATTGTTGGATGTGACGCCGTTGTCTATGGGTATTGAGACGATGGGTGGCGTAATGACGAAGTTGATTGAAGCCAATACGACCATTCCGTGCAACAAGAGCGAGGTCTTCAGTACGGCTGCCGACAATCAGACGGAAGTGACTATTCACGTATTGCAAGGAGAACGTCCGATGGCCGCTCAGAATAAGTCTATCGGTCAGTTTAATTTGACCGGCATTGCACCTGCTCGTCGTGGAGTTCCTCAAATTGAGGTGACTTTCGACATCGATGCCAATGGTATTTTGAAAGTGTCTGCCAAGGATAAGGCTACCGGTAAGGAACAGGCTATTCGAATCGAAGCTTCTTCAGGTTTGAGCAAAGACGAAATCGACCGTATGAAAGCTGAGGCTGAGGCTAATGCAGATGCCGACAAGAAAGAGCGTGAAAGAGTAGACAAGATGAATCAGGCTGACTCTATGATTTTCCAGACAGAGAACCAGTTGAAAGAGTTGGGTGATAAGATTCCGGCTGACAAGAAACCTGCTATCGAAGGAGCTTTGCAGAAATTGAAAGATGCTCACAAGGCGGGTGATGTTGCTGCCATCGATGCTGCTATTGCCGAAATGAATGCAGCATGGCAGGCTGCCAGTGCACAGATGTATCAGGGTGGTGCACAGCCTGGAGCCGGTGCACAACAGAATGCCGGAGGACAGAGTAATACCAACGCCGGAAACTCTTCTTCTGATGATAGTATTCAAGATGCAGATTTTGAGGAGGTCAAATGATTCCGATAAGGATACAGATAATAAACAATAAGCAAAAGCGTGCAGCTCAATGAGTTGCACGCTTTTTGCGTTTATGGAGTTCATGGTTGCTATGTGTTTTCTATGGGCTTTTTTATCTCTTATTTGCGACATGTTTGCGACAAGACAAAAAAGTAGATAATGTGGTACTTAATCACACTTATACATACTAATACATACTTAAAAGTAGATAACATGCCAACAATCGGATTTGAAATCAAACGGAAGTGTAAGGTCTGCGGCAAAGTGTTTGTCGCAAAAACACTTGACAGTCACTATTGTTCCCCTAAATGTGGTAAAGTGGCTTGGAAACGCAAAAAGGATGCAAAGGATAGAAACGCGAAGTTAGAAGCCATTGCTAAACAAGTATCAGACATCAGAGAGTACATTTCTGTAAAGGAAGCCGTCGCTATGTTCGGGGTGGAACGTAGCACTCTGTATCGCCTGATTAAATTGGGACGTATTCCAACTATCAATATGGGTACAAGGCTCACACGTATCAAACGCTCTGAAATGGAATGGCTTTTTCTAAACAGACCGGAAAGTATTGCGGAGAAAGAAAAGCCTGCTCCTAAAATATACAGCTTAGAGCCGGAGGATTGCTATACCATTACTGAGATTTGTGAGAAGTACCATATTAATGACAGTTCAGTATGGGCACATGTTAGAAAATACTCTATTCCCTCAAGACAAATAGGAAACTATGTGTATGTACCCAAGCAAGAAATTGATAATCTATATAAGTCAGAAGTAGAATGAAGAAAGCATTACCTAATACCAAAGTGACCGTCAAACTCAGAAGGTCGAATTATAAAGAAGAGTGGTATCTGATTATAGAATCATACCCAGTTTATAAGCGAGGTTCTAAACGGGCAAGCCGTGTGGTGGAATCCATTAACCGGACTATATCCACGCCTGTTTGGGACAAATCGTCCATTGCACGTATTTTGCCAGATGGAACATTCAACTATAAGCCTAAGCGTGATTTGAATGGGATTATCCAATGCCGTTCAACGATAGACCAAGAGGCTTGTATCTATGCTGACAATATCCGTAAGTTACGCCAACACGAATACGATAGTGCCATCCTTTACACTGATAAGGAAAACGAAATCGCTGCACAGAATGAGCGGAGCGAACAGGATTTTATCAAGTATTTCAATGGTATTATAAGCACACGTCATCCCAATAGTTCCGATTCGATTATAGTTAACTGGAGGCGTGTAGGCGAATTATTGAAAATGTATTCGCATGGGCAACCAATTCCATTCAAGGCGATTTCAGTTAAACTGCTTGAAGATATAAAGATGTTCCTTCTTCGTGCTCCAATGGGAGGGAATAAGAAAGGTACTATCTCACAAAATACGGCATCAACCTATTTCTCCATACTCAAAGCCGGACTGAAACAGGCATTTATTGATGAATATCTTACAGTTGATATAAGTGCAAAAGTAAAGGGAATAACAAACATTGAGAAACCCCGTGTTGCACTTACCATGAATGAGGTGCAAATGTTGGTTGATACCCCTTGCAAGGATGATGTTTTGAAACGTGCGTTCTTGTTCTCTATTCTCACAGGATTGCGCCATAGTGATATTCAATCTTTGAAATGGAAACAGATTCAACAAACAAATAAGGGAACATGGCAAGCGGTCGTTGTACAGCAAAAGACAAAAAGACCGGATTACAAGCCTGTCATCCAACAAGCACTTCAATTATGTGGCATACGTCCAAACGATGATGAAGCACTTGTTTTTGAAGGACTGACCGATGCCTCTTGGATTTCTCGTCCTCTGAAAGTCTGGATAGAAGCATCCGGTATCAAGAAGCACATCACCTTCCATTGTGGGCGACATAGCTACGCTTCGCTGTTGCTGGAAAATGGCGTTGACATATACACAATCAAGTCTTTGATGGGACATACAAACGTCAAAACTACGCAGATTTATACGCATCTTGTAAACGAACAAAAGGAGAAAGCCGCCAATACACTGTATATAGAAAATTTGGATTTATAGGTTGTGGTGGTTATATCCACCATTGAGCATCAACGACTTATGTAATACCAATCATATACTTACCACCATTTGCCCCTCATGAAGCATCGGCTTTTTGAGGGGTGTTTTGTAGCATTGAGACTTTCGGTGAGGAATGTGTTAGTCCCAATAATAGTTTATTTCCCTTTTATTATGTTTTCCAATAAATTCTCGTATTAATGAAACTTAAATCTGTCAGTGGTAAATGAGCGGTTGATTGGTGGCTTTCAAGCACCTATTTAGCACTCATAAACATCCCTATACTTTTGCGGCATCAACTTTAATACGAAGAAAATGGCTTATAAAGTAAATTCGTTGGAGGAAATGCCAAATGCGTTGTCCTACCTGATTGAGTCCGTAGAATCACTACAATCCAAAGTAAATGCCTTGCAACATAAGCAGGCAAGTGATTCACCCAAGTGGATGGATATAGATGAGCTATGCGCTTATCTGCCATCGCATCCAGCCAAGCAAACGGTTTATGGATGGGTATCAACTAAACAGATTCCCGTACATAAAATAAATAAGGCATTGGCTTTCTTGCAATCGGAAATAGATGACTGGTTGAAGAACAAATCGCATAAGACACAGAATGACTTGATGGAGGAAGCTAGACGATTTGTCGAATCCAAAAAGATTATCAGATGATGGGAACGACTGATTATTGTTTTTCATTCTTTCGCAAGCCTATCCAGAACATCGAACCGATAAGAGCTGTAGGTATTGTGGATGTGTACCGCTATATCACCGGGCATTATGCACAACCACAAACCGAAGCTCTACGTCTGATGTTAACTTCTCCTGAAGCCAAAAGGTACAAAACCACCCATTTTGACTATTGTACTTTTTCTGGATTATTCGGTAAGCGGAATGAGAAGGAACTGATAATGCACTCCGGATTGATGTGTCTGGACTTTGATCATGTGGAAGATATTATGGAACTAAAGCAAAAGTTACTCAACCATGAATATTTCGATACGGAACTGTTGTTTGTCAGTCCATCCGGTAATGGATTAAAATGGATCATACCTGTAGACTTGAAAGGCTGGGAACATTTCCGGTACTTTAAGGCTGTTGCCAACTGCATCAAAGCAACAGGCTTGCCGTTAGTAGATATGTCCGGAAGTGACGTTGCTCGTTCATGTTTTTTGCCACATGATCCACAAGCATATATTAACCCTAAATATAAAGATGATGTCGAAGAAAATATTTTTCGCCCAAGATTGGGAGAATGTCCCTTCTGAAATAAAGCAAACAGATATACCAAGTATCACTTCATTATATAATAAGGTAGAGGAAGATGTGGAACATGTTGTCTGGGAAATAGAGCAGCGTGCCATTGATATAGCACCCAATTATAAAGATTGGGTAGAATTGGGTTTTGCGCTTGTGGACGGATTGGGAGAAAATGGACGGGAGTATTATCACCGCATTAGTAGGTTTTATCTTCACTATCAAAGGGAAGAGACAGACAAACAATACACGCATTGTCTGCAATCCAAAGGACAAGGTATTACCATTCGTTCTTTCTTCCATCTGGCAAACCAAGCCGGAATCTCGCTGGCTCCATTCAGCAAAGAACATTTATCCATTTTTCCAAATATCCAAAATAGAAAAACGGGTAAATGGATAAAGTCAGAGGAAGAACTTCCAGCATTTCCTGAGTGTGTATTTGCGCATCTTCCCCCTTTCCTAAATGAGGTTGTTAACAATTCTATATCGCTGGATGACCGTGATACGATATTGATTGGAGCTATTGTGTGTTTGTCTGTCTGCTTTCACAATGTTTGCGGAGTTTACGATGAACGAATCGTTTATCCGAATCTTTATCTGTTTGTTGTTGCAGATGCCGGTATGGGGAAAGGTGCGTTGACTTTGTGCCGGGAACTTGTAGCCCCTATCAATCGTAATTTGCATGAACTTTCCAAACGATTGGAGCAGGAGTATAAGGAAGCAATAAACGCTTACATCAAAGGCAAGAAAGATGGTGGAATGACCATGCCAGCTGAACCGCCCATGCGAATGCTTGTCATTCCTGCCAATAGTAGTGCAAGTTCTTTCTTGAAGATATTGGGAGATAATGACGGTATCGGACTACTATTTGAATCGGAAGGTGACACATTAAGCCAGACTTTGAAGTCGGACTATGGTAATTATTCTGATGTATTGCGAAAAGCATTCCACCATGAGTTAGTCAGTTTAAGCCGCCGCAAGGACAGGGAATATTGCGAAGTCAGCAATCCAAGAGTGTCAGTCGCTTTGGCAGGAACTCCCGAACAAGTAAGAAAATTGATACCTGATGCAGAAAACGGTCTGATGAGCCGTTTTTGTTTCTATATCATTCGCTTCAAGAGAGGTATAAGAAACGTGTTTGCCACAAATGATATTTCCCAATCCAAGAATGCCATGTTCAAACTATTGGGGGATAAATTCTGCCATTTACATGAAGAATTTGTTAGGCAAGGTAATTATTCCTTTTCTCTTCCCTCTGATTTGCAGGAACATTTTATAGAATATCTCAGTCGGGTGAATGATGAATGTTGTGACGAAGTAGATAACAAAATGCAGGGTGTAGTCCGTCGGATGGGGCTGATTGCCTATCGTATAATGATGGTGTTGACTGCTGTCCGGCATTTGGAGAATATGCCTCACGAATCATATTCCTCTGACGAGACTATACAATTAATTTGCCATAAATATGACTATTCCATAGCCATGAGTATCTGTGAAACCTTGCTTTGCCATGCAGTGTTCATCTATCGAAACTTGTCAGGAAATCAGCCCAAACGTTTACAATCCCTTTCACAAGAAACGGGCATTTACGCACGAAGGAATACCCTTTATAATATGTTGCCCGAAACATTTACCAAAAAAGATTATGATGCAACTGTTTTAGCTTTAGGTGAGAATGGAAGTACGGCAAACAAATGGATAGAAGCCTTTATCAAAGATGGCAAACTAAGCCGAATAGAACAAGGTAAATATAGGAAGATTTTTTGAGTGGCAAGTTTGTGTTTTAGTGTCACTAAAACCTAGGCGGCAAGCGGATAGAACTGCCACTCTCAAAAAATCAATTTATGCACATCAAAGTTTAGATAAGTATGAAGAAAAAGAAACTTGGTGGTCGCCCAAAGTTAGCGAATTACCAGAAACGCACGAAATGTTTCCGGGTAATGTTTACCGAGAACGACTATATCTATATCCAATCCAAAGCCCAACAGGCTGGACTGTCTGTCAATGAATTTTGCCATCAGGCTGCAATGGGCTGTGAAGTTGGTCAGCGTATCAGTCCGGAAATGGTATCGGCAATCCGTGACCTTTCCGGTATAGCCAATAATGTCAACCAGATTGCCCATCAGATGCACATCTATGGTTTGGAAGCAGTGAAACAACAATGTTTTTCTATTATATCAGAAGTCAGTAGAATTATCACCCAAGTAAAGAATAACAATCATGATAGCGAAGATTAAAACAAGAGCCGATTTTGGAGGGATAGTAAATTACGCCAATGATCAAAAGAACAAGAAAAAGAGTGCCATACTTTTAGCATACGAAGGTGTCTGTGCCATCAGCAATAAGACCATAGCCGATTCTTTTCAGATACAAGCTTCTATGCGTCCGAAAGTAAAAAGTTCGGTGAAACACGTATCACTTGCTTTCTCTCCGCAAGATACCATCCGTTTTTCCGATGATGAAAAAGGAGATACACTTATGGTGGAGATTGCCAAGAAATGGATGGAGCAGATGGGGATTAGCAATACCCAATATATCATAGCCAGGCATCATGATACGGAACATCCACATTGCCATATAGTGTTCAATCGGATAGATAATGACGGTAATCTCATTTCTGATAGCAACGAACGGATACGAAATGCAAAAGTCTGTCGAGCTTTAACCAAAGAATATAAACTTTACTTTGCCCCTAAAAACAGCAAAGCCAGAAATAAGAGCCGTTTACGTCCTCATCAATTACGGAAGTATAATCTACGTTCTGCAGCTCTTGATGCACTGGCTGTATCTCGCTCATGGAATGATTTTCTTGGCATTCTCAAAGGTCAGGGCATAGATATGCGTTTTAATCATGTTGAGAACTCTGATAAAATTCGTGGTATATCCTTTTGTATGGATGAATTTAGCATTGCAGGTTCTAAACTTGACTGTGATTTGAGTTTTAACAGCCTTTGCGTTACGTTGGGCAATGTAACTACAGAATTGATTATTCAACCCCATCAGGCCATAACTTCCAGTGGAGGTGGAGGAACAAGCAATGAACAAGGATGGCGAGACGATAAAAACAAGGATAGCCAAAGAAACGAACCTTTCTATAAACCCTCAAAACGTAGAAGATAATGAAAGAAGATGTAGTAGCTGCGAATCTTGCAAATTTGCGTCAAAGTATCAGTGAGCTAAAAGAATGTATTGAAAAACAGAATGCCACTGTTTCTAAATCGGAACAATCTGTAAAAGTGGACTTTGACGAAAAGACCATTTATAATGGAGTCGCTAAAGGTTTCTGCACTTGTTGGAATGAAGCCTTGTCTGTGGTAAAGAAACATATTTGGAAACAACAGCCGAACACTTTACCATTTTCACTATGGTTCCCGAAACTCATTGAATTATTCAAGCAGAAGTCCAAACTTCTTGAATATCTTTATCGGCACGTTTGCGATTACAATCTCAATCGTATGACTATTGAAGCAAATACGGATTGCATATTAAAACGGCAGGATGAGATACTTGCAAAAATCAATGAATTGAAAAATCCAGTAACCATTATTCCACCCAATATTAATGGGATGTTTATACGTGGGCATCATATAAAACTCCAGTATGTTGTGGTCTTTATTGTCGCTATTGTTACATGGGCTATTACTGCTTCTGTTAGCAGTATGAAGTATAAGGAAGAAAGCTTTGCGTATTATTCGATGTATCGGGCTGTAAAGGAACAATCTGAACTTATATTAAAAAAATGGAGAAACTCAAAATAAAGAAATAGAATTTGTTGCATATAAAAAATACTGCTTATTAAGGATTTATTCTTTTATATTCTTATAGAATATGGCTAAAAGGATTTTTCTTGTTATTATGGGATATTCTATAAAGTATAAATAATAAAAAATAAAATTATGATTTACGGATACATTAGAGTAAGCAGCGATAAGCAGACAGTAGAGAATCAGCGTTTTGAAATTAATAATTTCTGTGAACGTTATAAACTTGTAATTGATGGTTGGATTGAGGAAACCATTAGTGGTATGAAATCATACAATAAACGTGAATTGGGTAGGCTTTTACTACAGATTCAGAAAGATGATCTCATTATCTGTGCAGAATTATCACGATTGGGAAGAAATCTATTCATGATTATGGAGATATTAAATATTTGTATGACCAAAGAATGTCGTGTGTGGACTATAAAAGACAACTATCGTCTTGGTGATGATATCCAAAGTAAGGTTCTTGCCTTTGCTTTTGGACTATCTGCTGAGATTGAACGTAATCTTATTAGCCAGCGCACGAAGGAGGCTTTGGCAAGAAAAAAAGCTGAAGGTGTGACATTGGGACGACCAAAGGGAAGAAAAAGTTCTGTAGAAAAATATAAACTTCATGGAAAAGAAAATCTTATTCATGAACTTTTAAAGGCAAAAGTTTCTAAGCGTAAAATTTCTAAATTATGTAAAGTTGATAGAAATACGCTTGACCGTTTTATAAAACAGTTTTTGACGGAATGAAACAGAGCGTTTTCGTGCAGCAACAAGGCGTGGAGTGCGACTTTACAGGCTCTACCCCGTGGGTGATATTGTCTCCCATTGAACAGAGTATCAAACAGAAGATTGAAGCGGTTGGAACTCCACTTAAAGATTGGGATATAAATATCTATCGAGGTGTGCTTACTGGTTATAATGATGCTTTTATCATTGATACGGAAAAACGTGAAGCGATATTGGCGAATTGCCAGACGGAAGAAGAACGCAAAAGAACGGCTGAACTTATACGACCGATTTTGCGTGGCAGAGATATTAGGAGGTATGAATATGAGTGGGCTGACAAGTACCTCATAGCCACATTTCCATCACGTCACTACGACATAGAGCTGTACCCTGCCGTAAAGCGACATCTTCTTTCATTTGGCAAAGAAAGACTGGAGCAGACAGGCAAGACCTATTCTATCAACGGCGAAAAAATCAAGGCTCGCAAGAAGACTCACAATAAGTGGTTTGAAACACAAGACAGCATCAGCTATTGGGAGGATTTTATGCGGCCAAAAATAATATGGAAGCGTATAGGGTCAATACTTCGCTTCTCGTATGACACTACGGGTAATTTGGGTCTTGATAGTACCTGCTTTGCCACAGGGCAACACATGGCTTATTTGTGCTGCATATTAAATTCTCTTATGGGGCATTATATGTTCAAAGATTCTCCCAAGACTGGTACTGGAGACTTGCTTGTAAGCGTACAAGCCATTGAACCTATTTTGATACCGATGAATAAAGATATGGAATGCTTGTTTGAAAATTTACTGGAAGAGGTCTTGGAACATCGCTCGGAAGAAACAGAAAAGGAAATAAACCGTTTAGCTTTCAAACTATACGATTTATCTCCTGCTGAAATCAACTACATCACTGATTTTGTTACTCAATCTCAACAAAGCCAATAACTTGTCGTTCTTTCTCTGATAGATTATATAAGTCGAAAATCATGGAATCTATTGCCATGGCTTTCGACTTGCTATATACATTCTGAATATCATTAACAGCAGACCTGAATCGTGCATTCATTTCGTCTGTCACCTGCATTACTGGAATTTTGTCAAAAAAAATTTTGCTCATTTCACGAGTTCCACCTTGTAGTTCTGGAAATGAATCACGGAAGCAGAACTTGAACAAAGAAGAATTGAAGAATGCTGTAAGATATGCTATAGCTTGACCTGTTATAATGAAACACTTTTGATTTGTACAATAAGCATTGTCATCATATACGAACGGCATATATTTTGTCATGTTGGGATAGACAATTTTTGGCTTATTAAAATCCTCCATATAAGCACAGTTACGAAGGTTATATGGCGTATCTCCTTTGTCTGTTCTTTTCGATATTTTATCCCAATATAAATCTAAATGAGCTTTTATGGCAGGATAATCTTCGATTTTGATGCGAGGTAATTTACCTTTTATACCATTATGAATGTTGATAATCCATAATTCAGCCCATTTATACCCGTATCTCCTAATATCTCTGCCACGCAAAATCGGTCGTATAAGTTCAGCCGTTCTTTTGCGTTCTTCTTCCGTCTGGCAATTCGCCAATATCGCTTCACGTTTTTCCGTATCAATGATAAAAGCATCATTATAACCTGTCTTTATTCCATAGTTGATTTGAATATCCCAATCCTTCAAAGGTGTTCCTACGGCTTCTATCTTCCGCTTGATGCTTTGCTCGATAGGAGATAGGATAACCCATGAATCGGAAGAAGAAAAATCACACACCGCTCCGCTATGCTGCACGAAAACGCTCAAATTCTTAACGCCATCTTTATTTTGTTTATTGGTGACAGCGCATAAAGTTTTATGCTCGTTATCTTCTTTAGAAAAGAGTAAGATGTTTGTATCAACTGTAGCACTCTCAAATATTTTCACGCCTGCGAAGTCTATAAGCAATTGGGGATTTGTATTCTTAGCAAAGAATCCACGTGTTTTTTCTCCGTATCCGGCACGCATCCATTTGTTGGACGTGATATAACAAAGATGACCTTTGGGTTTCAGTAATTGCCATCCACGTTCGTAGAAAAGGCAATATATGTCTCCCGTTTTTGCGAATGTTTTATAGTCACATGGTTCATAGAGTTTAGCCAATTCACCACCATTATTTTGTAACTGGATGTATGGAGGGTTACCTATTACTATATCGAAGCCATCGCTGACTCCAAACATCCAAGCAGGATCGAAGAACTCTGCTACTGTATTTTGGTCATAAGGATTCCATGCTGCCAATTGTATAGCATCTTCAGGGGCAAAGTCTTTGTCATCCGCCAGTAATCTAGCTAATTTTTCACGTAATACCTTGTCCTTTTCTCGTAAGGTACTTTTGCGGTTAGCAGTTTTTGCAGAAAAATGTTCATGACGGACTTCTATCAATTTCTGTTTTGTTGGCTCAATATCCGGATTCTCAAATAAACAGTGTGAAGCTTGCTTCTTTTTAGCAATCAAAGAATTGGCAGCGACAAACTTTGTTTCGAGGTTTGGTAATGTCGGTATGCCAAAGTTTGGTTTAGAAGCATCTTTTTCACAATCGCAAATCAGTGAGATAAAAAAGCGTAGTTTTGTTATTTGGGCTGCGATACTCTGAATGTCGCTGCCATAGATGCAATTTTCTATGATTGCCAATTTCAAGTCATACACTTTCTCATTTGGAGAAATACGACAGAGCACATCTATCATGCGATTAAGCAATCCCATCGGGAATGCTCCAGAACCACAAGCCGGGTCAAGTATTTTGATAGCCTTTAATCTTTTAGCGACACGCTGATATTCTTCTGGTTTTTCTCTGTCAAGGGTGAAATCTGGATTGAATAAGGAACGTACAAATTGAGTATCTCCTAAATAGGCAATGAGACTTTCGTCTACCATGTAATTGACTATTTCACGGGGCGTATAGAACGAACCACTTTGATTTCGCGCTGTTTCCTTTGTTTCGGGGTTGTATGCGCCTAATAGATTCTCAAATACTTTACCCAACAATTCTGGGTCAAGGGCTACCTGCTGTTCTTCGGGTGAATTTTCCTCTATTGTAAAGTTGTAGCGGCTGAGGATTGAAATCAGTCCTTTCTCTGAATCGAAGAACAGATTGTTAGGGATAATGGCACGATTGCGATAGCGCCCATCAGCAAAACGTTTGTCGTTGCGACTGAAGCCATCATAATTGTAGGCCTGTTCAACACCGTCAATCGTCTTGGTCTTATCAAGGCATTCAAAGAGTCCACCATTAAGGAAGGGGACTTCTGAGAATAAGGTAACGACATCATTCTCGCTGATGTTAAACATTTCGGCATAGCGATAGAGGGTTTTGATATCTTTCTTTATATTGGTAGCGAACTTGCGTTTGTTTCCTTGTTCATCTTCAATAGCACGGTTAAGTGTTGCAAAGAACAAGTTCTGGAGAATTGCATTGTAATAGTTTCCAACAGTCTGACTATATGGGTCAAACTCTTTTAGGATAGTCTGCAAATAATCAATATCGAATATCCGTTGTGGTACCAAGTCCTTCTGCTTGATGAACCATACGAACATAATACGGGTAATAAGTCGAATTACTTTTGTTTCTAAATCCTCACGGTCATCATCTTCAGTTCCCGTATTATTGGGAAAAGAAACATTAGATGATGGTTCTATAGCCCATTGATACCATTCGAATAAATCCTTGTAGAACTGCTTTGTGAGTGTCTCGACAGAAAATGCATTCGTTATGTCACTGAGTGTCTGTTTGCTATTTTTCAATGTGCCAAACTGTTCTATGGCAGTACGGCATCCACGACCTTCGCCAAGCAAATATGTATAGCGTTTTGTATTAGTTGACATCTTTTCATATTCGCCTTGTTTGTTAAACCCCCAAGTTTCACTTACGTATGAGAATCTAAGAATGCTTTCATCCTTACGATAACAGAACATAAATGCTCCAGCATACCCCATATTACGCCAATCTGTAGTGAGCATATCACGAATGCCACGACGGTTACGCTCAATGTCAACTTTGTCACTCAATTCCACTTCGTATATGGCTATAGATTCTCCATCTACAAGAGATATTTTGCCAAGATTCAATGCTTCTTTAGCTAAGCGGCTACTTACGTGGACCGCAGAAGGAGTGTTCCAAAAACTAATTTTGTTTCGGAATATATCATAAAGCAATTTTTGCCAAGCCTCACGATTATATTTAGATTCGATGACTTCTTTGTAGTTCATATTGCTATTTTTAGAGTTTATTGAATGATTCTGATAAAATAATTTCTGCATTAGTCTCTTGCTCATTAAGCAGAGATTCTTGTGCCGTATAATATGGTGCATACTTTTTTGCCATATCAATGATTTCTGCAAGTGCTTCATCATGTGTCATTCTGGCTTTACCTCCTACGCGACGCAAGTTTTTCTGTATGCGTTGTAAGCGTTTAGCTATGTAGGTGATGACACCTCTTTCCGCTAATGTTTTGAGCTGAACTACTTTTATGTATAGTTCATTATCGTCTATTTCACGAATGAAATTATTTAACAAATTTACAGCGGTACTAACTTGCACTCCAACAGAACCTTGTTCCTCATGGGTAGTTTCTTGAGAACGTGCTTCTTCATCCTGCATCATGCGAAATTTTCGTAAAGCCATATTAATATGCTTATGGTGTTGCTCTATACGCTCTGCGGATTGTTCTTCTTTGGGAGCTTTGAAATATTTTAGAGCATCAAGCACAGAAAGTTCTTCTGCTGTTTCTGAGACCAAAAAGAATACCTTACGGAAATTCGTTTTCAGGAATACAAGAGTGTCATTTGCAAGTGTTACTCCATCTACTTTTTTCATTTCACGACCAGTACGGCTACGCAATGAGAGTTTTGCTATGCGATTATATTCTCTACGGTTGTTTTGATAGAGTGCACGGAGTTCCTCGTAATATGGCAATTCTTGATTACATTCTTCCTTTTGTTTCTTCATGCCTTCATCAAAGAGTTTACTTAAGTCGCGGTCAAGAATTTCTTCTTGTGAGTAAATTTGGTTGTCTTCACCGAAGGTGGAATGAAAGGTTTGAATCTTACTTAATGCGATTTGATTTAGATTGATTTCACGGTTTCCTTCACGGGATGGATAGAAAACGTAATTGTATATATGTTTGGATGAAGAACCGATACGATTGACGCGACCAATACGTTGCATCAGTCGGGTGCTATTCCAAGGAGTGTCATAATTTACAATCACATTTGCTCGATGCAAGTTTACACCTTCAGCAAGCACATCTGTGGTGAGGATGATATTGTAGTCATTGAGTTTTGTCTTATAGTTAGCATCAAAATTCTCACGGATAGTTTTGAACTGCTTACTACGATTATCAGCGGAGATTACCAATACGTCTTTACGATTAATACGGCGTGCCAAATACTCTACTGTGTCAACTGATTCTGAAAATACAACTAGTTTCTGTTCAGGATTGCGTTCCGATTTGAACAACTTATGCTTAAGCAGCTCATTGAACTTTGTGAACTTGGAATCATCTTCGTCTTTTATATCTGCCCATTCTGAACATAACATTTCAAGTGTATTCTGATCTCCTCTAAGCATTTCTATAAATTCAGGCTTAAAATCATCAGCAGTGAATACTGCATTTTTGGGATTATCTTCCGCTTTGGCATTTAGTTTCTCCTCAATTTCTTCATCACTCAACCCTGATTCTAATAGCATATTGATATCAAGATCCGGAGCAATGAATACTTTGTTGCGGTCAAACATATCTATCATATTTTGGTTTGCTTGACGGAAATTGTCTAATGAAACTTGGAAAGCATAAAAACTGCTTTCTAGCCGCTTCACCAATCCGTTTTTACGGATTCCAGCTAAGCTGCGGCTTATTAATTCCGCGTTATCATACAGTCCTTGTGCCGCTTCAGGCTTCAAGTAGGCTATAGCTTGATAACGAGCGTACGTCAAGTTCTTTTCAAGAGTAAGCATAGCATGTTCAAACAAATCAGCGAGATGCTCATTAAGCTCATATCGACTTTCTATAGGACGCTCTACTTTTGGAAAGCCATTCACATCCTTATTATATCGAGGCACGTTCTCGATGTCAGTACGTGTACGCCGAACCGTCAATGGCTTGATAACGCGGTCTCGAACTCGTTCTGCTAATTTCTTGAATCGACTTATGTCGAAATTTGGCTCTCTTTTTAGCTGTTTAAATTCTTTAATAAGAGGTGAAAAGAATGCCGTTAAATTTGATACACCATCAATCGTACATCGGCGTGGATCTTGGAATAATTGGATTTCTGTGTATATATCTGCAGGTGTATTATTCATAGGTGTTGCTGAAATAAGCATTACCTTTTTCTTAAAGCCGGGAATATTTCCATTTTCTATACGGGGCATTTTGCATATTTCCTGCAATTGCTCAAAGGCAGAGGTTGTATGCGAGCGGAATTTATGTGCTTCATCAACCAAAATAAGGTCAAATTCATCAGCATTCCAGTAGTTATAATTGTCTTCATCGAGAATCTTAGACAAACTGCCATTGGAAATAAAATTAACAAACTTGTCAATGCCAAAATCTTTAAATGTTGCTTTCCAGTTGTGTTCTACGGCAGGTGGATAGACGACGAGAATTTTTGTTTTGTCACGCCCATTCTCGATTAAGAATTTCTTAGCTATCATTGTAGCAATTACAGTCTTGCCAAGACCTACAACATCAGCAAGAAAAAAGCCATCGTAACGCAGTAGCTTTTGATAACCTTCTTCCACAGCATCCATTTGGTAATCATATTTCTTATACCCTTCCGGCATATCAAATGGATTGTTATCGTCTGTTGCCATGACTCTATCCGAAAAATACTCCATGAGCATTTTAATATAAAGGTCATAAGGTGAAGCATCACCTTTGAGGTATGTATGATCTATTGATGTTTTTACATCATCAGCCGTAATTTCGCATCCTTCGGCTTCTTTCCATAATAATTCAAATTCTTCTTTGGCAAATTTTACATCATCATATCTATCCATTTTTACATTAAACTCATACTGACGTTCCTCCGTGATGCCTAGTCCGTTTCCAGTAAGATTACTGGAACCAGTTATAGCCATTCCTTGGGTGTATTGATTAAAATCGTTTGGATAAAGTACGTATATTTTGGCATGTATTTTTTTTGAAGGATGCGCTCTTAGTTCCAATTTACCATCAATAAGGTCTTTCACCATTTGGAACATTCCATTTTCGACCTCTTTGCTATAATGCGAATGCTCTATATCTCGGCGAATTTCACGTAGACACTCTTCTTTTACTTCTTCTTCTGCTCCAAAAAATATCTTTCCTTGCCTTGTTGCTTGTGCAATGTATTTATCTACATTTATTCCTATTAAGACCCTAACCTTATTTATGTTGTCTAGGAAAGGACGTAAAGAAAAATATCCTGATGCTCTGAGAAAACCGACAACTGCATCAAGATTACAAATATGAGGATTATGGTGTAGTATGCCCTCAAATTCTTTTATGAGGGTATTGTTGTCTCTATTCGTGAAAAAGTTAGAATGAGTATATTTTTTAACATTATCCATGTTTTTGATAATTTAGATATTTATTTCTGAGTGTTTTCTTTTTCCCTTCTTTCTTTTACCTTTTCCAATCCCGGCATCTTTTTAGCCAATGCACTTTCTCCTGCTGGAAAATAGAGAGGAAAAACTTTATATAAGAAACCCACAACTTCACTACGACTTTTATCCATATTGTAAAAAGCAGAGCAGACAAAGTACATTAGTTCTTGCTGAC
>OODB01000309.1_pt1 | contig 50652 bp, 57 predicted proteins | sample 1671721 | NCBI WGS metagenome assembly OODB01 (sample SAMN06348185, study PRJEB24527) | human gut metagenome | biome: human gut; feature: ankylosing spondylitis patient; material: feces | host: Homo sapiens | place: China | collected 2015-10
AACTGTCATAAAATTCTTCTCCATCAGCATCACCTCCTTTCCAATGTTAAGGTTCATATACTAACTCAATTTGTTTAAGTTGTCGTTTGACATAATACTAAACATTTTAATTTAAGTCAAGTGATTTTATGAGAACATTAAATTTTTTTGTTTAAGTTCTTCTTGCTATCCGAAATTGCTCATGCTATACTGAACCTAAACAGAATTGTTTTATCTTCTATCACAATTAATTACGGCAACACGAATGACCACTATAAGGAGGCAAACAAAAATGGCAATCGGACAACGTATCAAATATTTTCGTAACCGCATCGGCATGACACAAAAGCAACTCGGAGAACAACTGGGATTCATGGGAAAAACCTCAGATGTCCGCATGGCTCAGTATGAATCTGAAGCCAGAGTTCCTAAGATTGATCTTGTAAAACAAATGTCTCAGATCTTTGATATCAATACTCATGCCTTAACAGTTCCAGATATTGATACTCATATAGGTCTGATGCACACACTATTTGCACTGGAAGATATGTATGGTCTGAAAGTAAAAAATGTAGATGGACAACCTCATCTCTGCCTTGACTCTTCCATATCTGCTCCCGGCTCCTCTGTCGATGAAATGCTTCGTGCATGGATGGAACAAGCTGACAAACTGGAAAACGGTGAAATCAGCAAGGAAGAATATGATGAATGGAGGTATAAGTATCCGGAACTGGATACTTACCAGAAACGTGCCAAGATACCATCTCAGGAATTGAGTGATTACCTCGTAAAAGAATTGACTGAAAAAGAAAAATAGAAGAAGAGAATAGAAAAACCTTACCGATATTCAGTTTTTTACTTCTGAAAATCAGTAAGGTTTCTTTATATACGTTATGAAATAAAATTTTTATTCGCTGAATAACCACAAAATGTTGCCATTTTGTTGCCAGATACTAAGCAAATTTGTTTGAATCCCGCATAAATACTGGCTTTGTCAAATTGTGTGGATTATTCGAACTCGATTTCGACAACCTTCCATATGCCGAAAAATAAGCGATTTTCCGGCAATATAAGGCAATATAGCAACCTATAAAACAACAAAAAAATACGCAGGTGTGCAATCAGTGTGCAATCAAAACTATCGTCTTTCAAAACAAAAAACTCGTTATCAACTGGGTTATGTCCCCATTGGTAACGAGTTTTTCATTAACAAAATTATTTACCTGTTTTCAAAAACCCTGCGAGCCAGAAACCCGCAGAGTCGTAAAACCGTAAAGCCGTCTAAGTGGTTATCTATCTTGCCGTAGAAACGCTACCTGCAAGCCACTCCTGCACCATCTGGGCGTTCACTTTCAAGATTTTTGCGATTCTATCTACCGTCATGCCGTCTTCCGCCATGCTTTTGGCATTCTCTCTTTTCTCTTCCAGTCTTCCTTCCTCCACGCCTTCCAGACGCAGGGCTTCCATTTCCTTGCACATATGCTCCACTCCTTTCTCGGTCTCTTTCAGTTCGTGCACGCGGTCTTTCAATGCTCCCGCCTGCATCTCTTTCGCTTCCTTCACACGGAAATCGTGCATTAGTCTTCCAAGCTCGCCGCCATCGTCCTTGCTCGAATCCACGTAGATGAAGTGTTCCTCGTCCCCGAACTCCTTGCCGTTCTCGCGGATTATCCGGTCGATATGGGCTATCGGAAGTCCGTGCCCCAGTGCGTCTTTCAACGTGACGAATATCACGTAGGTTTCCGGGAGCTTATCGAAGTTCTTTCCCGTATCCAGCACGTTGGAATCCATCATCCCGAGGTTGTATCTGGCACGTTTCGGGTGCGCCCCCTCATCGTCTTGCTGTATCTCGACGTTGAAGATGCGTCCGCTTCCATCCTTTGCCACACAGTCCAGCACGACACCTCTGCCATGCATGTTTCTGAAATCCACCTGCGTCTCATTGTCGATGACGGTCAAATCCTTGTCCTCCATGATGATTCTAAGAACGTACTCGCAGGCTTTCTTATCCTTGAATACATTCCGCGCGAAAATATCGCTCATCACGGTCAGATTCTTAATCGTTTTCTTGTATCTCTCCTTATGCTTAAGCATCGTTTCTTCCTGATTCATCGGTGAAGACCACCTCCTGTTCGACTCACAAGAAGGTATCAACCATCTTGCTATATATATATTTTACAAGAAAGCCGGTAAACATTCAAGACTTGTATTTTCCCCGCCGAAAGGGCAAAATCCTGCGGCTTGCGCGGAGTGGCCGGGGTTTGGGGCAGCGCCCCATTTTAGCAATCTCCGTGCATATAATGAGCGGTCGCGGTGCCCGGCGGGAAAGCCCCTCGCTTTTCCTGCGTCCGGCGCATCGCGGCAGCGAAGGCGAATGCACGGGAGTCGGAGCCGGTCAACTTTTCCGTTCCAAATGTTTCCGTCAATCCGCCTGCGGATTTATGAAAGATTTGTGGGCGGGATGGTTGAGGGGCGAATCCCTCTACCCGGACGAGAAAAGGGTCAACGTTCGCAAATAGGTGCAAATGGGTTCATTTGATGCTAAATGGTGTCTTTTTCTATCATCGGCATCCGTGCATTTGGCAGTTTTTACCTGCACGTTCGTGTATAGGGCAGAGGGATAGAAAAATAGCCTGCGTTATAATCTGTCCCCAAGGAGACGGCATTCTTGCCGCTTCAAAAAGCAGGAAATCGGAAAAGAAAGGATGATGCCACATGGCTCAGGATTTCGGCGATGACATGGGAAACGCCCTCCTAAACTTCGTCACAAGGCAGACGGAGAACTACTTGCGGTTCGGACGTGGCAGGGAACGTGCTTTCGACTGGTGGCAGCGCCATTATAAGAAGGAGGGGAACACTCCTGAAGCCGCAAAAGCAATGGCTGAGAAGCAATCCTCTCGTGAGCAGGTGGTCGTGCCCTTTGGTACTTCCGAGGAAGCCGCCTACTATGCGCAGGTATGCCGCGAGAATGGTACCTATGCCGCCGCCTACATGGACAAACAGGGAAACGGATTCCTTGCCTTTGCCAAGGAGGATGCTAAGACCGTCGCAGGGTATGCCCCGCAATTTAAGGACGTGATGGCGCGTCTTGATGAGCAGCGTATCACCGACGCACTGAATCACGCGGAACCCGTGGATAAGAAGACCATGGATTCCCTCACGGAGCTGACAAGCTATCCCGACCTCCCGGCAGAGGACGTAACGGTCATTCCGGTCACTATCCGTTACAAGGATGCACCAGACGAGACTTACGATATGCTCTTTAGCGAGCAGGATACCGAAAACCTTAATATCGACGATTCGATTTTCTTCTCCGGCTACTCCCACAAAGAGCTTACCGAGATGGTCGGTCGTGAGACCCATGAGGATTTCGATGTGATTTCTGTCGGTGCCCCCTACAAGGTTCACGCGACGCAGGTGAAAACGGATGCCCCGGAAAAGACTTATGACGCGCCGGGAAAGGATGCGCCTGCCCGTAGCGATAAGGTTTCCCCGCTTCGTGCCGAGGACACCGCCATCCATACCCAGAACATCCGAAACGCAGCCCAAAAGGCAAGGGAAGACTGCACGGACTTTTCCGACTTCGAGCGCAAGATGAACGCGCAGGGCTTCGGCGTGACTGAAACCAGCAAGGGTGAGGTCATGGCCTACGAGCCTGCAAGTCTGAATAAGGACGGTTCGGTACCGGCGTATGAGCGCGGTCGCGACTGGCCGGTCTCTGCGGAGACGTTAAAGAACCGGTACGACCTCGATGTAACCCACAACTGGTTCGAGCAGAATACCCCGAAGGACACTGGCACACTCCCGGACGGAGACCTTGCCATGCAGAATGCGCGTCTGGCGCAGGAGCAGACGCGTGACGAACAACAGATGCTAGAGCCGGTTGCATCCGACGGTTCCATGGATAACGACGGACGCACGCCCGACCCGAACTCCGGTATTGAGAGCCACGATGGCGCAGATACCGATTCCCGCACCGCCGTCATGGATGTAGAGCAGACCGGAAGTGAGATTCGTCCTTCCGACATTCGCAAGGAGCAGCAATATGATTCCGAGTCCTATTCCCTCACGGAGGAAGCTCACGATATGACCGCTGCCAAGAACCAGATGGATACGGAGACGAAGGCGCAGGAAACCACGCGGGAGCATGGTTCGAACCTACCCTTTATACCCATTAACGGCGAAAACGCATTGTAAGGAGATAGACCATGACCCTCAAAGACAAATTGCCGGACAGGCTGAAATGCTCCCCGCTTCTTACCATGGAGTCGGACAGCGATATCGAGACCATCGCGGAATCCATCGTGAACCTCTCCGATTCAGATGGGGACTTCTTTAAGAAGACGGAAAAACTTCTTCTGATGGCAGCCCTTGGATATTTAAGGGACTGGTGCGAGCCTTCCCAGCGTACCATTGGGAACCTCATCTCCCTTCTTGATGCCGCCCTGCCAAAGGACAACGAGACCCATACCACCCTCGACAACCTTTTCTATGAAATGAAATCCGGGTGCAAGCGCGTGAAATCGGAAGATGGCATCACAACCCTTTGGGAGCCTTCCGCCCTTTCCCGTTGCGACGGTCTCACTCCACGCGATTCCAACGGTATTGATGTGTCCGAGGACTTTTCGCTCACCTGCTATGAAGGATTCCGTCACGCGGCCACGCGGGAGACGCGCACGAGTATTGTGACCACGCTCCTGCTTGTGCTGGAAGAAGCGGAAAAGGAGGATGTATATGGCAAATAGCGCGAACCCGGAAATCAACAAAAAAATCGCCACATCGGCACTCGGCACCCTCGTCATCGCCACGGTCTTCTTCTATCTCGGTGACCGCTATGCCGAAACCCTTGTCACCTATCCGGGGCAGATTTTCGACCATCTGGGCGATGCCATGCTCACCATGTGGGAGACCATAAGGGTCTCGCCCTTCACCCTCGATATGACCAGTAACTCCCTGCTGTTTGGCGGGGCTTGCTTTCTCATTATCTGGATGATTTGGCTTCGCTACGTGGCATTCATTGGGAACTACCGTTCCGGTGAGGAGTCAGGAAGCGCAAGGTGGGGCACTTTGAAGGAAGGAAAGAAGTTCAAGGACTTGCAGACCGAAGACAACAATCTTCTCTTCACCAAGAACTTCGGCCTTGCCCTGCACCGTCCCAAGTTCGACCCGGAATATGACCGCAACCTAAACGTCCTCGTGGTCGGCGGCTCTGGCTCCGGTAAGACCTTTAACTACGTGACCCCGAACATCTGCCAGCTCAACACCAGCTACTTTGTCACCGACCCAAAAGGTACCCTTCTTAAGGATGCCGGATACCTGTTCACGGACAACGGCTATAAGCTCAAGAGCTTCAATACCATCAACCTTGATGAGTCCATGCACTACAACCCGTTAAAGTACGTGAGGACGGATACCGATATCCTCTCCTTCGTGAACTGCTTCATTATGAACACGAACCCCGAGGGGAAATCGAGCGGTGACCCGTTCTGGGAGAACGCGGAGAAGATGCTCTACACGGCGCTCATCGCCTTGTTACGCGATTGGTTCCCGGCAAAAGACTACAACATGTCCTCGCTTCTCACGCTCCTCTCCCTTGCGGAAGCACGAGAGAACGATGAGAACTTCAAGTCCGCTCTTGACCTCATGTTCCTCCAAATCGAGGAGGGCAAGAAGTACAAGCAAAACGACGGCTCTTCTCCTGACGCTGCGGGAAATGCCGGTCTTTCAAGGAGCTTTGGCACCAAGCAGGCAGATAACGGCTGGTCTTGGGTGCCCAGTAAGTTCAAGCGCAACTCCGATGGCGTGAAGCCCGCCGACTGCGGGGGACTTTCCGCCGACGAGGACTTCGCCCTGATGAACTACAAAAACTTCAAGGTGGCCGCAGGAAAGACCTTAAAATCCATCCTCATTTCCTGCAACGTGCGCCTTGCGCCCATCGCGACGGACGGCGTGCGCGAGCTTTTGACCTATGACGAGATGGAGATTGACACCCTTGGTGACCCGGATGCGAAGGTGGCGATTTTCGGCATCCTCTCCGATACCGACAAGACCCTCAGTTTCCTGTTCGCCATCCTCATGTGGCAGACCATCGACCAGCTGTGCCGAAAAGCCCTTTCGGATTATGGCGGAAAACTCCCGACCCCGGTGCATTTCATTTTCGATGAGTTCGCCAACATCGGCACTATCCCGCAGATTGAGGAGACCATCGCGGTCACCCGTTCCCGTAACATCGGCATCACCATCATCCTGCAATCCATGAGCCAGCTGGAAAGCAAATACGATAAGAAGGCGCAGACCATCATCGACTGCTGCGACTCGACGCTCTTCCTCGGTGGCAAGTCCAACTCCACCAACAAGGAGATTGCGGAGATGATTGGCAAGCAGACCATCCATCAGATGACTTATAACGAGTCCACGGGGCAGTCCTCAAGCGCCAGTAAGAACTTGCAGATTCAGGGTCGTGACCTTATCGACGCAGCAGAAATCGGCAAGATGAGCCGCCTAAAGGCAATCCTGCTCATCGCCGGTACCAACCCGCTCATGGATGATAAGTACGACCCCCACGCCCATAAGCGATACCGCTATATCGTGGATAAGCGCAACTGGAAGCGTTTGCATAAGAACTCCTTCGATTTCGAGCGGTATCTGAAAAACGGCTGCGAGCCGTACACCCCCGATGAGGATATGGGTGCGGAGTTCACGGCATGGAAATGGGCGGCATGGAAAAAATCAAGGAAAGGGCTTCTGGGTAAATTGCTGAACCGGTAGTCACTTATAATTAAGAGAAATGCCACGCGAAAAAGGCAGAAAGGGGACGAATGGAGGAAGGAACTTGGAAACACTCGTCAAACTCGCCGCCCCGGCGATAGGAACCGCTGCGGGCGCATTCACCGTCGTGGGAATCATCTATCTTGGGATGACCCTCGCGGGACTTCTTCGCGGCGGGGGCGGGGAGATACGCAAAGCCGTTGCAATCATCGTCGCGGGACTTACCTGTATCGCCTTTGCCCATCTGTACGGTTACTAGAAAACAAGCAAACAAGAAAGAAAGGAATCAACCATGCTGGAAAACGTGAAAAACCTTCTCTCTGATGGCGTGACCGCCCTCGGCGGCATCCTCATCGTCTTCGGCCTTGTGAACCTTGGTCTTACCATCAAGGACGGTATGCAGGGCGGCGGCGGTCAGCTCTCCGGTGCCCTCGCCATGATTATCGGCGGTGCCATCGTCGTGGGTGCTGCCGTGTACTTCAAGACCGGTATCAACTGGGGTTCCCTCGCGGGTTAGAAAGGAGCGATATCTAACATGCTCTCTGTAGCAGTACACAAGGATATCGCCGAGTATCAGCCCAAAATCGTAGGCAAGATGACCATGCGCACCCTGGTATCCATCACGGGTGCGCTTTCTGTCTCGGTACTTGCCGGGCTTTACATCTACTTCGTTTTGGGGCTGAACGTCAGCGATTGCACCTATTTTATCTACGCCGTCTCGTTGCCGTTTTGGTGCGTGGGCTTCGTGAAGCCCTGCGGGATGCCCTTCGAGCAGTTTGCGCCGCTTTGGCTTAAGGCAAACTTCACGAACGACCGCATCTTCTACAAGCCGTCCATGCGTCTTGCGGGACTTCTCTCTGAGTCGGAAAACAGCAAGCAGAAAGGAACTATCTATGGAAAACACTACCGAAAGCAGGGAAACCTTCGCGGCATCGAATCCTACTCCCCAAGGGCAGGACGGGTCATCTCTTAACGCCGCATTTGACGTGGACGCGTTCGTCCACGCATCCGGTGACGGGTTCGGGAACACCGCGCCCCTGCGCTCCGATACCGGCGCTATCGACATGGATGCCATCTCTCAGGTCGCACACGTCACGCAGGGTGCCGGAAAGCTGACCCGAAAGGAGAAGAAGCACGCCAAGCGCGAGATGAAGCGCAGGAAAAAGGAAGCCAAGAAGGCCGAGAAGGAAGCGAAAAAGACCTACAGCTCCATCAAGTCCCAGTTAAAGGACAGGGACAAGGAGCTGTCCGATAAGATGGCCGATGCCAGAAAGAAGCGCGACTCCGCGAAAGACGTGGTGAACTACATCGGCTACAACAAGATGTATCAGGACGGCATCTGTGAGGTGGAGGAGGGAATGTTTTCCTCTTCCATCGCCTTCGATGACACCAGTTACCACTCGGTGCGCGATGAGCAGCAGAAAGCCATGTTCTCCGCCATCACCCGCCTTTACGACCAGTTCGGTGCGGATACGCTCGTGCAGATGAGCGTCATCAACACGCCGCTCCTCAAGGAAGAGGTCGGTCACCGCAAGTTCTTCGACCCGGAGCGTCAGGCAAACGATGCTGCAAGGAACGACGCGCAGGTGTTCAACAACATCCTGAACGATAAGGTGAAGGAGGGGGTCAGCAACATCCGCAGGAACCGCTACCTCACCTATTCCGTGACGGCGGACACCGCAGAAGATGCAGCGCGTCAGCTCTCCCGTATCGAGGTCGAATCCTCCCGCATCCTAAACTCCATCGGCAGCAAGGCACACCTTATGAACGGCACCCAGCGCCTTTCTGTCATCCATTCACTCTTAAACCCCTATAAGCCGTTCCTGTTCGATTACCAGCGCGATATTTCCGCCAAGCGCTTACAGACTACCAAGGACTGCATCGCACCGACGCAGATTGATTTCCGCCCGGACGGCCACTATAACGACTGCGTAAAACTCGATAACGGGGTCTACGCACAGGTACTCGTGATGAAGAAGTTCGGCTCGGAACTTTCCGACCGCGCACTTGCCGACATGGCAGACCTTCCTATCCCCATGGCTATCACGTGGTACGTGCAACCCATGGATAAATCCAAGGCTATCAATTACGTGCGCACCCGTTCCGCATGGATTGACAAGGAAATCATCGAGGAACAGCGCTCGGCAGTGAACAAAGGCTATGACTTCTCCATCCTCCCGCAGGAGCTGAAATACTCCAAGGAGGAGACGGAGGACGTGCTCGACCACTTGCAGAACAAGAACCAGCGTCTCTATGTCTTCACGGGGCTTGTCTACACTTACGCGGAGAGCAAGGAAGCGCTGGATACGCAGGTACTTCGCATCATCTCCACGGCACGTCAGAACTCCATCGAGCTTGACACCTATGACTATCGCCAGCGTCAGGGACTTAATTCCATCCTCCCGCTCGGCCATAACCACGTGGAAATCTCCCGCATGTTCACCACGGCGCAGATTTCCATCCTCGTGCCGTTTGCCACGCAGGAGCTTGACGATGCAGGCGGCAACTTCTACGGCCAGAACAAGCACAGCCGCAACCTCGTGGTCTGCAACCGCAAGAAGCTCACCTCGCCGATGGGCTTCGTCTGCGGCAAGACCGGCTCCGGTAAGGGTATGTTCACCAAGACCGAGATGACGGGCACCATCTTCTCCAATCCGACGGACGAGATTTACGTCATCGACCGCGCGGGCGAGTACACCGCTATCGCCGAACGCTACGGCGGTAGCACCTACCACTTCGGCGTGGGTACCGGAACCCATCTGAACCCCTTCGATACGGTATCCGTGGAACACATGACGCGAAACGAGCAGATTGCGTTCAAGGTGGACGCGATGTTAGCTCAGGCGGGCGCTTCCGCTGCCGAAGCCGGGTCGAACTTCTCTGAGGTTGACCAGTCGCTCGTACAGCGCTGCACCGAGCTTGCCTTCCAGAAGGCCGCAGAGCGCGGAGACAATCTTCCGCCGACCTTACAGGACTTCTACGATGCCGCGAACGAGCAGCCGGAGGAGCAGGCACAGGTCATCGCACTCCGTTACGAGCGATTCGTGAAGGGTTCCATGAACTTCTTCAACCATCAGAGCAACGTCGATTTCAACACCCGCATCGTGGACTTCAACCTGAAAGACCTGCCGGATTCCATGCTGGTCTTCGCCCTCATCAATGTCTGCGAAGCCGTCCGCAACCGCATGTACTTTAATGCAAAGCGAAACGTCCGCACATGGCTCTACGTCGAGGAGATGCAGAGTATGTTCGCGTACCCGACGGTACTTAACTACTTCTCCCGCTTCTCGAATGAGGGTCGCAAATTCGGACTTTTGCTGACAGGTATCAGTCAGAACGCCACGGCGATGCTCGCCAACGAAGCGGCGCGAAATATCGTCCTTAACGCGGACTTCCTCATGCTTCTCAAGCAGTCCCCGCTCGACCGTATGAAGTGGGCGGAGCTTCTGAACCTGTCCGAGCAGGAGGAGGAATGCATCGACGAGTCCGCAGAGCCGGGTGACGGCCTGCTCATCGCAGGTAACGCCCGCGTGCCGATTCGCGGCAAGTTCCCGTCCGGCAACGTTCTCTATGACCTGTTCTCCACGAACCCCAATGAGACGAAGAAGCCGGGGCTTGGGGACAAGAAAGATGCAAAACCCGTTATCTGATAACCCAGTAAGAAGACCCCGGAAAGGACGGTGAACGTCAGATGAAGGCTTCGGATTTCACGACCGGCGGAAACGACCGTGAGAAAGCCATGAGCAATCTCCTCAAGACCGAAAAGACGGATGCCGTCAATACCGGTCTGGTGGAAAAGGCAGATAAGAGCGCCAAAGCCTTAAAGGGTGACCTCTATTCCGTCGGCAAGAAGGGCACGCACGGCGCGGGAAGTACCGCCCTCGATGCCATCGCAAGGAAACGTAAGAAGACTTCCGCCGCCGATGCCCTTGACGGAAAATCCCGTAGCCAGCTAACCGGAAAAAATGCCCTCACGAAAAAGGTGCAGTCTCGCCACAATCTGAATAAGAGCCTGAAACGTGGTGCAAAGGGTGTAGCCGCAAAAGCTGCCCACAACGCTCTCAAAGACTCCGAGCTGGAAGGCACGGACGATTTGGTCGCAACCACGCACACCGGCGCGAAACTTGCCGGAAAGGCGAGAAAGCACCTTCGTTCCGGTAAGGATGCACTTGAAAAGAAAGACTCTCTCGGTGCCCTCTCGGAAAAGAAATACCGCACCGAGAAACTGGATAAAAAAGCTGCCCAGAAACGGATGCAGTTCTCCAAATACTTCCATCGGAACGTCTACGAGAATGCTGCGGCGCAAGCTGGAAAGAAAAAGGCGCTCACGATTCTTTCCGGTGGCATCAAGGGAATGCTTTCATCACTTGCCGGTGCCGTCTCCCAATTCTTTCCACTCATCATTGCCTTCATCTTGGCCTTCGGCCTGATTTCCGTTGTCGGTGGAGGTGCCGCCGATGAGGAGCAAAAGAGCGCATCGCTTGACGGGATGCCTGCATGGGTCACCTACGACCTCGTGCTCGCGTGCCTGAACGCCCACGAGCAGTACGGATATCCCGCTTCGGCACTCCTCGGCCAGATGATGATTGAGAACGGCACCTCGGACTCCGGTTCCGACCTCGGGCGGCTGTACCACAACTACGGCGGCGTGAAATATGCCGGTTATGACTACGGCGGACTCATCACGGGTTCCGTTAAAATGCTCACCACCGAATACAGTGCTTCCGGCTCTGCCTACAAGACCTACGCGGATTTCGCCGTCTTCAAAGACGATGATTCGTACATGAAATACCGGTGCGAGCACCTGTACAAGCAATCCAACTACACCCGCGTTGCCGATTACCAGAAGGCCATCGACACCAACAACTCCGAACTCTTCCTGCGTGCCCTCGGCGAGGGTGGGTACTACACCGCGTCGCAGGACAGCTATATCGCCCAGTACCGTTCCATCTGCCAAGCCTATCCGCTCGTTGCGCAGCTCGATTCCATGACCGCAGAGGAGTTCAAGAACCAATACTCCGGCACCACCCTCATTCCCGGTGGCGGGCAGGACTACCAGAGTGCCGACCAGTGGCAGAAGGATATCGTGAATGCCTGCTCGCAGACTCCGTGGCCGGGAGCCGACCGTTGCGCCACATGGACAACAATGGTCTATGCAAGAGCCGGTCATCCCGTTGGCGGCAACGGCAATACGCAGCTCGGCAATCAGGGATACGGTGCCAATTACAGCCAGAAACGCGCCACCACCGACCTCTCCCAGATAAAGGTAGGAATGCTCATCTCCGCCCAATACGGCTCCAACACCGCCGCCGGTAACGCTTACGGGCACGTCGGCATCTATATCGGTGACGGCAAGGTCATGGATAGCATTTACTCCGGTCTGCGCACCATCTCCCTGTCCGATTGGGTTTCCCAAAACGGAAGAGGATGGGTCGTCTGCGGCTATCCATGGGACTGGCGCTAGGAAACCAGAAAGGATACCTGCTATGAAGAAACTGAAAGCATGGATGGCGGAACACAAGAAGTTTTCCGTCATCGCCCTGTGCCTGCTCCTGATGTTCACCTGCGGCTCTGCCATGAGCGCCATCAACGTGTCGCATCACCGCGCGGAAACCGCAAAGGAGCAGAACGCAGGAAATAACACGGACACTACCACAGCCGCTGAGAAGAAGACGAAGGAGGAAACCGGGAAAGTGGAGCTTACCGATGCCCAGAAGGAAATCATCAAGGGATACGATACCGATACCAAGGAACTCATCGACACCCTCTCCTCTTCCGTCTGGTCGGTAAGCGAGGGGCGCTACACCCTCAAGTTTGCCGATGACTCCTACGTGGAAACGGTGAACGGAACTCCGACCGTCCATAGTTACGCCATCTCCCGCGTGGAAAAGACCTCCGATGGGTACGGCGGCTATCTCTACACCATCGTCTTCGAGACCGATACCGGCACCCATATCGTGACCTACACGGACGGTAGCGGCGCTGCGGTGAACTCCGATTCCAAGACCCCCGGTGAGAACACCATCTCCACCCTTACAAGCTCTACGATGTTCGCTCAGAAAAACACCGCATACGAGCGTGCCGAAGCGGTCGCAAACATTACCGTGAAGGGCATGAACAGCGAAGTCACAAAACTCTTCGGCGGGGATGAGAAGGCCGTCACCACCGCCCTCTCCAAGTGGTGCGCCGTCCATTACCCTTCCGTCACCGAAGCCACATGGCAAAAGGTCGTGAACCTCGACTATGAGAACGGGGTCATCACCACGGACTTCAAGCTCAACGACACAAACTCTGTTTCCGTCACCTGCGTTTACGAGCAGTCCACGGGCGAGTTCTCCTTCGAGGGCTAGGGCAGAATCGCCATGCAGGCAGAAAGGAATCTCTATGAATGAACAACTGACTTTACAAGCCACACATCGGGAGGAGACGAAGACGGTTCCCCTGCGCAGGAGAAAGGCTTGTCTTATGGGCACGTTCGCGCTCTTCGCCGCCTGCGCACTCGTGCTCCTCATTCCCCATCCGGCCTACGCGGGTGTCATCGGGGACTTCCTTGATATCCCCAACATGATTAAAACGTGGCTTCTCCAAATCGCTGCCACGCTCTTCAACACCTATTTCGGTGTCATCAACCAGACGCTTGATGCGAGGTTCATTTCCGGGCCGTTCAACGAGCTTTTCGGAACAACCGAGCCGTATGGCGTGATAAAAGACTTCTATCAGGCCGGGGTCATCCCCGTTGCCCATGCCATCCTGGGTCTCTTCATGCTGATGCAGCTCATCAAGATTAGCCAGCGCATCGACGCGACGAGCACCCTTCCCGCCGTGAAGGATATCGTGTTCCTCGTGGTGACCTACTGCATCCTCAGCTACTTCATCGACAACGCCCTCGACCTCGTTTCTGCCATCTACGGCATCTTCAACGACCTCGTTGGTAACGTGTCGGACAAGCTGCAATCGAAAAACTGGTATGAACCCGGAATCGAGATGACCAAGGACGATGCGACCGATGCCACGCTCGGCGGATGCTTCCTCCTTTCGATTTTCGGACTCATTTCATGGGCGGTCGGACTCGTTTTTTATGCCATTTCGATGGTCGTTGCCCTCGGCCGTTCCGTTCAGCTCTATGTCTATGCCGCCTTCTCTCCGATTCCCATTTCCCTTCTCGGCTTCGAGGAGACGAAGCAAATCGGAATCGGTTACCTCAAGAACTTTGCGGCAGCAGCCCTCGCAGGCGTGGTCATGGTTCTCATCCTCTACCTCTACCCGCATCTTGTGACCGCCCTTGCGGTTTCCGGCGGACTTGGAAAGGCTGAGATGCTTGGTCTCGCACAGGGCGTAGAAACATTCGACTCGTTCGGTGTCATCATCAAGACTAGCGCCGTTCTCATCACGACCATGATGGGGCTTGTAAAGTCCGGCTCTTGGGCGAAGGAAATCCTCGGCGCGTAGACGCTTACCGAAAACCTGCTACCGCTCACCGAAGGGGCGTGCCGAAACCGGTGCGCCCCTTCCCCTTAATAAGTTATTATTGGGAGCCAAGCATCGGCTTCCGATGGAAAGGAACGCGCTATGGCATACGACACTACGGAAGCAGTGGCTAAGTTTCTGTCCGGCTTCCAGATGGAGATTACGAACCGGGAAAGGGACACCGTTGCCCCAGACTACTACGTGAAATACTCGCTCACCCTCTCCAAAGGCGGAAAGGACTTCTCCACCACCTTCGCATCTGACCCGAGGGCTTTTGGGGAGCCGACTGTCACGCAGGTCTTCTCCGCCCTCGCAGACGATGCCCTCACCTTGCGAAAATACTCCACTGACGAGTTTGTGGACAAGCTCTACGCACAGGGGGTAAAGCCATCTGCCGCCCTCCGTGCTTACGACTCCTGCAAGGAGACGAATTTGTGGATGCAGGACGAGCTGTACCTCTCCGGCTGGGAAATCGAAGAGATATCGAAAACCCTGACAAAGCATGGGGACGAGGTAAACACTCTGGTCGAGAAGGCCGCATCCGAGCGTGCCGCGCGGTACGCCTATGACCATCCGAAGCTGCCGAAGGGTTTCGTTACTATCGAGCAGCTGCAAGGAGACCTTGACCTCGGGGACTTGCGCGACGAGGTGGAGGATTTTGATTTCGACGGTGACATCACCGAAGCGTTCGGCGAAACTGCCGAGTATAAGGTCGATGACAACTACCATGCCCTTCTCACGTGGCTTCCCGACCACACGGAGTGGCTGGAAGAAGCCGAGTTCGACGGCCTTCTCGAAGGCTGCAAGGGCGATATCTACCAGATGGTTCGGATGGCGCAGTATGTGTGCTTCAAGGCCGACCTCTACGACCATTGCGAGGATATCTGCCGTTACGGCACCCTCGACCAGCTAAGGGATATGGGGGTCTATGCCATCCGGGAAAGCCTTGCAGACGAAATCTTAAACGACCTCTCCTATGATGAGGATTATGCGCCGCCCCCCGTTACATGGAGCAGTCCTTCGGATGCCCTTCTGAGGAATACGAGAAAGAGGAAGGGACGCTCCCTCACGACTTCACTACCGGCAAATGGCGTGTGCATCTTATCTACCCCGGAGAGTGTTACGGTCTCGATGGTTGCCTGACCTATGAGTTAAATGCTTACTCTGGCGCACCTGCCGCCGCCTATCGCGCGTCCTACCCCCTTGTGGAGTTCTACGACACCTCGCAGGATGCCGCACGCTTCCCGGGCGGTCAGTTCGTCTCTCGCTACTACATGACCGACCTGCTTGAGAACAATTCCATTGCCGTCTCCCTCGACACAATGCTCAAGAACGGGAACCCGTTCTCCCTTGATGGCGGCATCCCCGCTTGGACGGTTGAAGGCGATGACCTTGCGAAGGTGAACGACTTTCTCAAGAAAAGCTGCATGGAGTTCTGCGGCTCCCTTCCCGGTGACGATAAGGGTGAGGACGGCTACTCCCTCACAGGGGAAGCAAGGGATGCTGCCACCTCCCGCAATGGTTTGAACGAGAACCGGAAATCCGTTGCGGAGATGATTCAGGAATGTTTCGATTCCATCGAGAACAACGGAGATACCATTTAGCATGAAGCGTAAGAAGACAAAGAACTTTAACTATGCCTGCCCACGCGAGTTCACTACCGGCAGGTGGCGCGTGCATCTCGTCTATCCCGGTGAACCCCGCATGGATGGCGGCTTACCAAAAAGCGAGAACGAAAATCCCCCCTGCGGTGACACGACGGTTGAGTTCTACGATACCGGTGACAACGGACAGTTCATAGCCAGTTTCCACATGAATACCTTACTCGGCTACCCTTGGAACGGAATGGTCGGTGCCGACCTCGATGGCCTTGAAGCGCATGGATTCGCTTATCCACTCAGTACACAAGCCGCGACCGACTGGCTTGAGGGCGATGACCTTGCGAAGGTGAATGCTTTCCTCAAGAAGACCTGCAAGGAGGTCTTCGGCATCCTGCCCGGTGCGGACGATGGCGGCTATTCCCTTTCGGGGGAAGCGAAAGAAGCCGCCCTATCGCGCTTCGCTCTCCCGGAGAACAGGAAAGCCGCCCTCGATATGATTCAGAAACTGAATGAGTCGAGAGACAGCAACGACAACGCCCTCTAGGCGTTTTTGGCAAGAAAGGAGAAATGAACATGGCAGAAGATTTCGGTGACAGCACGGGAAGCGGCCTTGTGAATACCGCCAAACAGGCCGCAAAAGAGGTCGTTCAGACCGTCGTGACAAAGGGTGCGGGCATCGGAGGAAAGGGCGGTGGCGGTATCTCCCTCTCCGGGGAAGCCAAGGATATGATGGCAGCTTCCAAACAGCTTGCAGGCGGTTCTGCCGCACCTTCCCGCGAGCATCTGGTCGCAAAGCCTGACCTCTCCCGTTAGATAGAACCACAGAAAGCCAGCAAACCGTACAACTAGAAACACGGAAAGGATGAATGCCATGCAAGATAATGACTTCTGGATTGGGCAGGAGCAGATTCCCGTTGACCTCTCCCTCCTGCTCACCTACTCCAACGATGAGGACTATTGGTACGCTCCGGGGGAGTATGCGCTCAGGGTCTATACCGTCGATACCCTGAATACCAACTTCGCCCGCCCCTGCTTCGCGCTCGGTGAGCGCACGTCCGACCCGGAGATGGAGGATGTTTCCGGTGCTATCGAGAACACCCTCCACGAACTTCTCGATTCCGGTGCGACCCCCGAGGACGTGTACCGCATCATGGGACTCGTTAAGGAGAGCGAACTTTCCCCCGAGACCAAGGAAGCTGACAGCTATCTTCCCATCGACCTCGGCTATTGCATCGACGGAAATATCGTCTCCTATGAAGCGGTGCCGGAGAGCGTTGCGACGGTGCCTGAAAACGTAGACTACCCACGTTACGCGGAAGCGATGGAGAGCCATGTGCCGCTTCCCATCGCTACGCAGATTGCTAAGCATGATTTCTCTCACAGGCAGGCGGATATCCTCATGGAAGCTGCCCGCAGCCCGCACGTCTCGCCCGAGACGCTTGAGACGATAGCCGACAAGACCCTTTCGTCCGGTAAGATGCGCGGTCTTCTGGATATCGCTTCTGTCGGCAAGAACCCCCTCGATTTTCGCAATATGGACGAGCAGACACTTAAGGCGGCTGTTTCCGTGCTGTTCCACGGCGGCAAAGACCTCCCCGTGACGGAGCTTGACCTTGCGCAGCTGCGTTCGGTAGACCTCGCGCTGATGGACGGGGCTTCCCCCGCCGAAGCCATGCGTGCAGCCGAGAAGTCTACATCCGCCGAGCCGGAAGCGACTGCCGCATCCCTCGCATCCGAAGCCCGCGACGCGAAGGCTGCTCGCACCGAACTCGATAGCCAGTCGGAAACGAAGGATGCCCCGACGCGCTCGGAACAGGCGGATACGTCCCTGTAGCGGAACTGTTTCTTGAGAAAGGAGGAATGCCTATGGCACCGGTTGGAAAAACATTCGACCCGGAAACCGTTACCGACAAGCAGCTCGTTCAGTACGAACAGGCCATCGACCGTGGCCTAACCGAAGCCGATGCGATGCGCCTGACCGAACACGAATATAATGGCTTTCAGGCCAATGCCATCATCGCCGCCGCGCTGAATCCGGCGGTGGGAGAAGACGTGCTGGATGCGCTCGCGACCCCCAAGTACACCGCAGCCCAGATGACGGCCATCGCGAAAATCGCCATCAGGGGCGGAGACTTCGCACGTTTCCTAGACCCACAGATGGACGCACGGCGCATGGAAGCCGCCTATTTGGTCGTGGCGCACGGTGGGAGCGATTTGCCTGTGGAACGTCTCTCCCGTCCCCAACTGCTCACCATCAACGGCATCCTTCTGCGCGGCCATGTCCCCTATGAGACCGTCCGCGCCATCGCGAAGCCTGCATTTACCCCTGAGAGCATGGAGGTCATCGCCGCCGCCATGGAAAACGCACGTCATGACCCCTACACTGGGGAGAACTCCATAACCAAGGCGCAGGTGGCGCGTATCATGAACCCGGACTACAAGCCGGGACAGCAAATCGCGCTTCTTACCGCCATGCGCGGGCAGACCCCGGTTGCAGACCTGAGCGATGCGGACTTTGCAGGGCTGTTCCCGGCTTCCCTTTCCGTAGAGCAGATGAGCGCCTGTGCCTATGCCGTGAACCGGTGCGGGTATAACGCGCCGCTTCTCATGATGACCATGCAGGCGTGCGCGGACATGAACGCGCAACAGCTCATGGCCGTCTTCGATGCAACGGCGGCAGAGTTTTCCGATGCCACTATGGCAAAGGTCTCCACAATCCTTATGCACACCCCAGCCCTTACCTCCCAGCAGATGCGCTATCTGCTCGCGGAAGCTAGGGACGGCACCCCGTTTCCGGCTCTGGAATCCATGAAGGAGCATCTGCTGGCACAGGCAGAACCCGAGAAGACACAAGTTACCGAAACCGGTGTCAAGTCCGAATCCCGTGACATGGCATCCGGCAAGGAAGCGCTTGCGGAGCGGGCGGGACTTGATGGCACCCCGAAAATCAATCAGAACAAGGAGATGGAATAGATGTTTAATAACATATCGAATCCCAAATGGTTCGGCGATTGGAGCCGTTTGGAAGATGAATATCTCGACAACAACTTTACGGAGATTCAAGACAACTTTGCTTTCTCAAAGAGGAAAAAAACCAACGGACTTTTTGGTGCCATCGTCAGTCTGGCTACCGCATTTCCAGTCCGCGACCCGGAGACCGGACATGCCACCGGCGCTTGGAAGGTGGCCTGCGAGTCCATCGACCTTGACGAGGTGCCGCTTTCCGATATCGCGGACATGATTTCCTGCTTTGGCAGCAAGACCATAACCGATTTCAAGCTGAACAACAGGGAAGTCGATATCACCCCATGGCAGCAAGCCCTCGGCGAGCTTTTACTGCGCGGGCGCGTACAGAAGGACGATTACCCATGGATACAGTGCCCCAACTCCGACTCCGCCTTGAACATGATGAACATGGTCATGGGTGCGAACTTGCCAAAGGACTTCTTCGATGATTGCGCCCTTGGCGATGAGGAATATGGATGCGGCGAGGAAGCACATGAAATGGCTTCTGCACGGAAGGAAATCGACACCCAGACGGAGACCAAGGATGAACCGGAAGTTGACCCGGACAAGGAGATGGAATAGATGACTGATAATTTCAAGGAGATAGGTTCCCTGTTCGGCAGGGAAGGCGCGGGCGCAGGTTTCGTCAAACAGACGGATAAGGAGTCCTTCACCTATGCCTTCGCTTGGCCGGAGGGGGATACTTGGGCAACCCTCACCGGATACCTGAATCTCGATGAGCAGCCGGAGGAGTACGTGCGCCGCGTGCTGCAAGACGGCGGATTCCGCTCCGATTGGGGCAACCCGGATTACGACCCCATCGGTGATTTCAAGGAGACAGCCGGTGACGAAGAGCAGGGTATCCGTGCCATGCTCATCGCCACCGGCGAACCTCCGCGCGAGGTGACCCTTCTGCCGGATAAAAACGGCTCCACCTTGCAATCACTGCAAGCACTGGTGGGTGGAAATATCGAGACTTTCGATATCGCTTTCGGCGAGGATGTTTCCCTTTACGTGAACGAGGAGGGTCTGTTCACCTGCCCGCCAAATCGTGCCATCTTCGCCACCGAGGAGATGGCAAAAGCCGGGTATCTCTCCCAGCTCGATTACTCGAAGGTCGTGGAGATGGGGGATTTCTACACCGTTCTAAACGGCGATATCGTAGCCGTGGGCTTCGACCCGGAGACGGGAGAGAGCCGGTCGCTCACGGATGGGGAGACTGCCCGCGTGGAAGGTTACTTCACCGTTATCAGTAAACCCGGAAGCGGGGTGAAGGCTGTCGATGATATCCGGCACGGTATCACTCCGGGCGGCTACGACATTTCCGTGGAGATTCACGACTGCACCTCCGGCAGGAACGCGCTCGCGGCGGATGCGCCTGCAAGGGATGCGCCCGGAAAGGATGACCAGAACATCGAATAGAACCCAAAGTGACAAAAAACAGAAAGACAGGATGCCGCATCCCGTATGGGAGCGGCATCTCCACAAACGCGAGAAAGAACGGGAGGTGCAAATGACGAAAGCAGAAAAAGGCTCCGAGATTATCACGACCATCTGCGAGTACGAGAACTCCGTGGCAATGCCGGATAATGAACGCCTGACCTATCTCGACACGTGCGGCATCGCCCGCCTTAAGGATGGGAACGGAAACGCAAGCGCACAAGAAGCCCATGCGAACAGATGCAGCGAGTACCTGCGGTTCGGACACGAAGTTGACCTTGCCGCCTGCGGCGCATACAACCCCTACGATGCCCTAAAAGTCTGCGACACGCCGGAGATATTCTTGAAGACCGGGTTCGAGCAGCGCCCCATGCTCTACACGCAGAAGCATCTCTTTCAGGCTCTCACGCCGAAATCCGATTACAACCCCCACCGGCACGGCTTCTCCATCTCGCAGGTCAAGCGCTTTCCCGAGCTTCTTGCTTCCCCGGTAGCTCTCGCCAACAGCCCGAACAGGGACGATGTTCTACTTGCCATCCTTCTCGCGACCGATGCCTACGACACCCCGCTCATCGCGGGCATCAAGCCGGACGGTACGGGAAACTACGGAGGGCGCGAAGTGGAGACGAATATGGTCTTGAGCGTCTACAGCAGGCAAAACTTCATCCGTTACTTCGCCCTGTTACGGGATATGGATGCCTTCGTGTTCGTAAGCGGCAGGAAAATCGAAGCGCTCGAAGACCTATCCGGGCTTCCGCTTGCGGGAAACTGCTCCGGTCTCGATATTGACAGGATTCTGCAACGCCCGAAGTGCCTTGGATAGATACGGGTCAGGAGATTTCAGGAGATTTCAAATCATGTTCTTCAAGAAGAAAAAAGAGAAGACACCGAAAACCTCGAACAGAAAGGTCGTTCCTAGCATGAAGCCCATCGAAGAGCTTAGAACCAATAAGGATGTTGCCGAATGGTGCCGCGATTTTCTGCGCATCACGGACGAGCTTTCGCCAGAGCTTGCGATTGCCGACCGTACGGAACGCAACTATCTCATGGCGCTCGTCGGGCTTCTCGTGGAATGGTTTCCGCGCAAAGACCTCTCTTTGAAAAGCCTAGCCGCACTCCTCTCCCTTGCAGATGCGCGTGAAAACGACGAGGACTTCAAGTCCGCCCTCGACCTCATGTTCGTCCAAATTGAAAAAGGGAAAACATACAGGTATGTGGCGGAATACCATCAGTATCTTTGGGTGCCCAGTAAGTTCAAGCGCAACTCTGATGGCGTAAAGCCCGCCGACTGCGGGGGACTTTTCGCCGACGAGGACTTCGCCCTGCTCTGTTGGAACTCGGTAAATCATCTTCCGGCCATCCGTCGCATCTCCCTCAAAGCGAGCCTGACCTCCCGTCTCATCGACTTTAAGTACCTGCGCGAAGCCGAGCCTGCCGCCGAAGTGCCCGCCGGTACCCGTTGGGTTCCAAGCGATGCCACCGACTATGGGTTCGATGATGACGATATCCCCGTTTTTTCTGCCCCGGAAGACTTGTAAACCAGAAAGGAAGGAAACCATATGAGCAAATTAGTCATCGCGGAGAAGCCGCTGCTCGCCCGCGATATCGCCCGCGCCATCACTGGAAAAGAGGTGTCCGAGAGCGCCCGCCTTCCCATCTCGGGAAACGGCTACACGGTCTGTGCCTGCGCCGGCCACCTTTTGGAACTGGTAAAACCGGATGCCATCGACCCCAAATGGGGAATGCCTTGGAGCCTTGATGTACTCCCTATCGAGGTTCACGACTGGCCGAAGGAACCGGCGGTCGATAAGAAGACCGGAGAGAGTAAGAAGCCCCTCATAGACCAGATTGCGGGACTCCTCGAAACTTGCGATTCCGTCATCGCCGCCGGTGACCCGGACGATGAGGGGCAGCTTATCGTGGACGAGCTTTTGGACTACCTCGGCTACGCCGGTAAGGTCGAGCGCGTCTACGTGAACGACAACATCGAGAAGAACATCGTGAAGGCATTCGACAGGCTCGTGCCCAACGACTCCTGCCGTGGTGCCGGGAACGCCGCCTATGCCCGACAGATGGCGGATATGTGCTTCGGCGTGAACGAGACGAGACTCGCCACCAAGCGTCTCGACGGCCTGTTCACCGTCGGACGCGTGCAGACACCGACGCTGGGGCTTGTGGTGAAACGCGACGAAGCCATCGCCCACCACGTCACCCGAAAGTTCTACGAGCTGTTTGCAAGCGGTGATTCGGATGCCGGAGAACTCACCTTCAAGTATCTGCCGGGAAAGGAACTGCTTGCCGGTGAGAAGCATCTGTTTGAGCGGCATACGCTGGAAGCCCTTAAGGAAAAGCTCGACGGACGCGACCTTCACTTTGAAACGACCGTATCGAAAAAACAGGAGAACCCGCCGCTTCCCTACAACTTGACCGTGCTGCTTTCCGACATGAGCGAGCGCTTCGGCTTCACTGCCGCCGAGACTCAGCAAATCACGCAGGATTTGCGTGATAAGTACAAAGCCATCACCTACAACCGCTCCGATTCCCAATACCTCAAGGAAGAGCACCGAGAGCAGGCACCGGCAGTCCTTGCGCAGGCGATGAAGAACCTCGGTGTGCGCTGGCCTTTGGATTACCGGCTCCACTCCAAGGCGTTCAACGATGGGAACGTGACCGCCCACCACGGCATCATCCCGCAGGAAGCGGATGCGCCCGTGTCCGCGATGGAACCGGACGAAGCCAAGGTCTACACCGCCATCTGCGAGCGCTATGCGGTGCAATTTCTTCCTCCCGCCGTGTACGACGTGAGCGAGAGCACGGTAAGCGTGGACGGCGGAACGCTTAAGCTCACAGCGAAGCGCCTTTCGGACGCGGGGTTCACGGCTGTCTTCCCGAACGTCTCGAACAGCCGTGTCAGAGAGGATTCCGATACGGGGAACCCATGGGTTCCCGCAGGAAGCCACACCCTTGCCGGTATCTCCTGCTCAATCACGGAAGGGGAGACCACCCCGCCCGCACCCTATACGGAGGGCACCCTCATCACAGACATGGCATCCATCGCGAAGTACGTCAAAGACCCGGAAATCCGGGAAATCCTTAAGCGTAAGGATGACGGCAAGAAGGGCGAACACGGCGGTATCGGAACGACGGCCACCCGCTCCTCCATCATCGAGGGTCTGAAAACCCGTGGCTACCTTGAGGAACGAAAGGGAAAGGTTCGAGCAACCGATAAGGCCAAGGCGTTCTACGCACTCCTCCCGCCGGAGATTCGCGGTGCAGACGTGACCGCAAGATGGTGGCTCATCCAACAGGATATCGCAGACGGTAAGGCGGACGTGAACGCCCTGCAAGATTCCGTCATCGAGGTCTTCAATCACCACCGCGAGACCGCCTACGTGGGCGCATCCATCGCAGGTACCGGAAAGACCGTAGTGGGCAAGTGTCCGAGGTGCGGCAAGGACGTTATAAAGACCGGCTCCATCTACGCCTGCTCCTCCATCAAGAACGAGAAGCAGGAAGACGGCACTTGGAAGGAGGTCGCGGGCTGCGGGTTCAAGCTGTTTGGCTTCTGCACCAAGAAGTTCACCGAGAAGCAGGCCGCATCCCTTCTTGACGGGAAGGCGGTCTCGCTAAGGGGCTGCAAGTCCAAGGCCGGAAAGACCTTCGATTGCACAGTCGTTCTTCAAAAGGACGGGTCGGTAGAACCTATTTTCACACCGAGAAAACCCACGAAGAAAGGCCGCAGGTAGCGGCAGAAAGGAAGGAATGACATGGCAACACTCCTATCACCGGATATGCTTCCCGAGGATATTCGGAACATGGATTTCGGGCAGGCTTCCATGCCCCACGCGTCAGAAGCCCAGACCCCAGAAGCGCCCTACGATACGACCACATCCGCACCAGACCGCCCTGCCATACCACTCTCCCCGGACATGCTTTCCGGGAACCCGCGAGGAAACGACAGTGAGAAATTGGGCATCGAGTTCTCCTTCGATGCTTTCGGATACACCCAGCAGGTCGAACTCGTCAGGGAGTCCTATGCGGACGGCAACCTTGCAGTGACCGCCTATCTCTCCGACCCAACCGAGGAATCGTTCGGACAGCCTTGGAGCAGCGTTACCGTGAACTTCGGTTCCCCGCTGCAACAGGACGCGACCGTTTTCCTCGACACCAATAACATGGGAGAAGCGATGCTCTCGAAAATCTCCCAGCTCGGAGCCTTCACCGGCCAGTTCATGCGTTCGGGGTTCTGCTCCTACCCGGCCTTCACCTTCGATACCGAAGTCATGGGCAATATGCGTGACTTAAACGAGTTCGCATCGGCAGACCATATGAGCCTTGCCAAAATGCAGGATGCGTGCCACGCGGTACTCGAAAACGTATACGGTAGCGAGTTCACGGATGCCTTGGAAAGCGGTTACGACCTGAACGCCGAATCCCATGACTGCACTTCCGGAAGCGCCGTGCTCGAAACCTGCGATACGACCCGCGCGGAACAACCCACGAACCATGTGAAGGGGGTGCGATAAGCATGAGCCGCTTTCACTCGAACCGGACTTGCATCCGTTCGCCGACAGCTATCCCAAGCAGCCAAAACACACCATTGTGCTAAAATCGGGTACCGTATACACACCGCGCGGGACTACAAGTTCCGCACAGACAGAAAGGATGAAAAAACATGCCCAAGAAGACACCGGAGCCAGAGCAGGCTCCCAAGGCAGACAACTACGCCAAAATCAACATGCCCGCCGCCTTCCTCACGCCCCACGACATTCAGACAAGCGACGGGCGCACCTTCGAGAAGTGCTTCGTTTCCTTCCCCAAGGGGACGAAGGTGAACGGCATCGACGTGAGCGGCTTCTCAACCGATGTGTTCCTCTCCGACTACATGAAGAAGGACATGCTTGAGAAGGGACGCGCCACGGTCTCGTTCAAGAAGGACGAGCCGGTGCCCATCTGGACGGGGAAGAAGGACGATGCCGAGCACCCGTATCAGCGCTACGAGGTGAAGGCCACCGACCTCACCCACGCACTCAAGGTGGCGCAGGATGCCTATAAGGCCGGAAAAGCCGCAGAGCGTGCCGCCGCCAAGGACGGCGTGAGCCTTGCGGGGGAAGCACGCGACATGGAGACCGGGAAGGACGCGCTCGCAGGTGATGACCCCGCCAAGTCCACCAAGTCGCGAACCGGGCAGGATATCGCCCAGTAGTACAGAGGAAAGAGGTGACAGTTCATGGTAATCGAGGTGCTCTACAAGTCCTTCCGCTACGAGAAGTTCGACTCATCCGCCCAAACGAACTCCGAGCCGTTCCGCGCGAAGGGAACGAACATCCTTACCGACTGGAACCTCTACCTCGGTGCCCTTGAGGAAAACGGCATCATCCTCGCAGAGCACTGGTATGACGGAAATCCGCAGCACGCAGGCGGACAGGTGACCCTTGAGGGCACCAAGGTTCCCGCCGCCACCCGTCAGGTCGGGAGCGCCATGCTCCTCGTCTCGCCAGATGAGCTGGACGATGTAGTCTGGCTCAAGAAGGACGGCGAAAAGCTCCTGTGGCGGGAGGGCGATGAGCTGATAAACGGTGAGCGGTTCTTCGCCATGGAGCAGCTGTGTTACTCCGATGCCACAGTGCAATCCGTCAACCGTCGCGCCATCGCCGTGTTCGACTACTTGAAGCACGCGCACCCGACGTACCCGGATGATGAGATTGCCCGCATCATGGGCTACACCGAATCCGCCATCGAGCGCATCCGCGATGCAGAAATCTCTCAGGACGAGGGTTTCGTGGACGATGACGGGGAAGGGCAAAACGAGGAAAACAACACCGGGGCTATCGGCGGATATGACTTCGGTTAGAGATAGAACGAAACGAGAAACGCAGTTCAAACGAACCACCAACGAAGCTACAGAAAACCACGCAAACAAGGAAGGAGAAAAGAACACATGAAGATTCTCGGACGAATCAAGAAATCCAAGGTGCTCACTGCGGTCATGACCGCAGTGCTCATCTTCCAATCGGCGTGCCCTGCGGGGCTTGCCTACGCCGCGCAGAAATCGGGTGTTAGCACCTATGCTGCCGGTCAGACCATCGACCAAGCACTTGGTGCCACCAAGACGGTCGAGTCCGTGCTCTCCCAGCACGAGAACGACGAGTATTACCTCACCACACCTTACGGCAACAAAGGACCTCATGGCGAGGGCGGTGCAATCAACACTTGGGACTGCTGGAAACCGAAGGGTGAGTACGGTAGCGGTGCCTATATGAACTGCGCCGGTTTTGTGGTTGCCGTCCTCCGTGCCTGCGGAGCGAACACATCCATCATCGGAAACTATACCGCCAAGGACGGCTACAACAGGGGCAACGAAGCGAACGCCTCCAAATGGGAAGAGTATTGTCGCGACAACAATGCCGTCAGCTACACGTTCAGCTCCAAAGAGCAGATGCTCGCGTCCGGCATCCTTGAGAAGGGCGATATCATCTACATGGAGCCGGTGGACTGGAATCATAGCAATTCAGACTGCCATATCGGCTTCTTCTGGGGTAGCAGCAGCTCGGAAGACCTTTACTGGCACTCTTCCAGCCACGCGGACGGAATTGTAAAGGGCTATTTTCCGAACTCCGCAGGCGGCAACGTAATTTCCAAAATCACGCCCAAGTATCCCGTTCGCTACTACCGTGTCATCAAGACGTTGCACAAGGGATATCTGACACTGCATAAGGACTCCTCAAATAAGACCCTTACCGATGCCAATGACTGCTATTCCCTCGCAGGTGCCGAATATGGGGTCTACACTGACTCCAACTGCTCGAACAAGGTAGCGACCCTTACGACGAACGCAAGCGGGAACGCGAACACCGTCTCGCTCAATCCCGGACGCTACTATGTGAAGGAGACCAAGGCTCCCAAGGGATATTTCACCGATTCGCAGGTTTACACCGCAGATGTTTCCGGAGCGAATCGGGAGTCCTCGCCTGTGAAGCTCTCGGTCAGCGACAATCCTGCAAATGACCCTATGGCTATGCTCCTTGGTAAATACGACGGCCAGAAGACCTATAACGGCGCGGGCAACCTCCCGCAGGGTTCCGCCACCCTTGCAGGTGCTGAGTTCACCGTCGATTACTATGCCACCCTTGACTACAAGAGCTACGATGACCTTAAGAACGCCGACGTGAAGCCGACGCGTTCTTGGACGTTCAAGACGAACGAAAACGGAATCGCCAACTTCAAGGCCGACGATTTTGTTTCCGGCGATGCCTTCTACTACAACTCTAATAACGACCCGTGCATCCCGCGCGGTACTGTCGTCATTCGTGAGACCAAGGCACCCGCAGGCTATGTGAAGTCTGACGATGTGTCTTTCCAGAAGATTCAGGAGAATCCGACCACAGGTGCTGTTCGTACTTACAACGTCCCGAAGGTTGCCGAGCAGGTCTACCGCTCCGATATCGAGTTCACGAAAAAGGCCGATAACGGTTCCGCGCACCTAGCCGGTGTGCCCTTCAAGGTGACCTCTCTCACCACCGGTGAGTCCCATATCGCCGTGACCGACGAGAACGGCTATTTCAGCTCCGCGTCCTCTTGGAACGCGCATGACTCGAACACCAACGCAAACGATTGGGCGCTGACCGCAAGCGGCACCATTGACAGCGCGAAGCTCGATGCTAACGCCGGTTTCTGGTTCGGCAACAACAGCGTGCTCGATGGGAACGGCACCACTTCCACCTCCGATGCCGTCAAGGCGGACAACAAGCTCGGTGCCCTGCCCTTTGACACCTATTCCGTCGAAGAGCTTCGCTGCTCCGCTAATGAGGGCTATGCGCTCATCAACACGACTGTTACTGTGACCCGTGATGCCAAGACCATCGACCTCGGCACCTTCGATGACCCGGAGCCGGAAATCCACACCACCGCCTACGACGCTTCTGATAGCGACCATTACGTTGGGGTCGGCACCGTCAAGATTTCCGACAAGGTAGAGTACAGCCATCTCGTCGCGGGTAAGACCTACACCGTCATCGGTGAGCTGCATGATGCCGCTACCGGCGATGCCGTCACGGTTAACGGTCAGGCTATCACTGCCGAGAAGACCTTCACGGCTGAGGACTCCGCAGGTTCCGTCACGCTTGACTACGCTTTCGATTCCTACGACCTCAAGGGGAAGACCCTCGTGGTCTATGAGACGCTTACCGATGCAAAGGGTGCGAAGCTCGCCGAGCATAGGGATAAATCCGACGTTTCCCAGCAGGTGACCGTGCTCACGCCGAAGCTCTCGACAAGCGCCGTGGGCGATGCGGACAATAGCAAGTCCGTCACCGCTGAGGATGATGTTACCGTTACCGATTATGTCCGTTACACCGGGCTTACCGCCGGGCAGACCTACACGCTCACGGGAACCCTTATGGACAAGTCCACCAAGAAGGCTTTCATGGATGCCGACGGCACCCCCGTCACCGCGACTGCGGAGTTCACGGCGGAAGCCGAAAGCGGTACCACGACCGTGACCTTCACCTTCGATGCCAGCGGCATCAAGACCGGCACCAAGCTCGTCGCCTTCGAGACTGTTGCCACGAACGGTATCGAGATTGCCGACCACAAGGATATCAACGACATTGACCAGACCGTTACCGTGAAGGCTCCCGTTATCGGCACCACCGCCGTCGATGCTGCCGACGGTGACAAGACGGTCACGGGTGAGGAAAATGTCGCTGTCCGCGATACTGTCCACTACAACAACGTGACCCCCGGTAAGACCTACAAGGTCACTGGTACCCTCTATGAGAAGGTTCTTGACAAGAACGGAAAGGTCACGAAGAAGGTATTCAAAGACAAGAACGGTACCCCCGTCACTGCGGAAGCAAACTTCACCGCAGAGGACTCCTACGGAAACGTCGATGTGACCTTCTACTTCGATGGCAGTTCGCTCAAGGAAGGTACCTCTCTCGTTGCCTTCGAGTCCCTGTCCCACAACGACAAGGAGATTGCTTCCCATGCCGACGTGAATGATTCCGGCCAGACTGTCATCATCACGAAGCCCAAGCTCTCCACTACCGCAACGGATGCCCTTGATGGTGATAAGAACCTCATCGGCGAGGATAATGCCACCATCGTCGATACCGTCCATTACATGAACGTGACTCCCGGCAAGACCTACAAGGTTTCCGGCACCCTCTACGAGAAGGTCACCGACAAGGACGGCAAGGTCTCCAAGAAGCAGCTCCTCGATGCCGACGGCAACCCCGTCACCGCCGAGACCGAGTTCGTTCCCGATGATACCTACGGCACCGTCGATGTAACTTTCGCCTTCGACGCGTCTGACCTCAAGGCCAAGGACAAGGTGGTCGCTTTCGAGTCCCTGTCCCTGAACGGCAAGGAACTCGCGAGCCATGCCGATATCGAGGACAAGTCCCAGACCGTCACCATCACGAAGCCCACGCTTTCCACCACTGCCGTGGACGGCTTGGATGCGGACAAGAACCTTATCGGTGAGGGCGATGTTACTATCGTCGATACCGTGAAGTACAAGAACGTCACTCCCGGCAAGACCTACAAGGTTTCCGGCACCCTCTACGAGAAGGTCACCGACAAGGACGGCAAGGTCTCCAAGAAGCAGCTCCTCGATGCCGACGGCAACCCCGTCACCGCCGAGACCGAGTTCGTTCCCGAGGACACCTACGGCACCGTCGATGTAGCCTTCACTTTCGATGGGTCGCTTCTGAAGGACAACACACCGGTGGTCGCTTTCGAGTCCCTGTCCTACAAGGACAAGGAGATTGCTTCCCATAGCGATATCGAGGATGAAGACCAGACGGTCACCATGCACACCTCCGAGATTGGTACCACAGCCACGGACAAGCTCGATGGTGACAAGACCGTCATCGCCGATGCCGAGTCCACCGTCACCGACAAGGTGGAGTACGACCATGTGCTCACCGGCAAGGCTTACACCATGGCCGGTATCCTGATGGATGCAAAGACCGGTCTTCCCGTACTGACCGGCGAAGGCGCGAAGAAGTATACCGAGGATGACCTCATCAAGTTCACCTCCGGCCTGATGAACGTGCTTGGCTTCCAGTCGAACACCTACTCCATCAAGGTTAAGGACAAGGACTGGGGCAACGGTGCCGCCATCGTGAAGAACGCGGACGGTTCCTACACCTATGATGCTTCCGAGCGCACCGAGAACGAGGACGGCACTTGGACTGTCAAGACCGACACCCAGACTCTCACCGAGCAGGAAGATGGCACTTGGAAGCTCACCGGTCTGGAGGGTAGCGGCAGCGCCACCGCAGACGGCGGCACAAGCTACGTCCGTAATATCGAGGAGACCTACAAGGCCGATGAGGTCGAGGTCACTGATAACGGTATCGACTGGTCGAACGCAAAGAAGCTCCCGACCGCTTCCATTGACCTCGCCAAGGTCAAGGCATATGCCGAGGAGAACAAAGACCTCCTCTCCTGCCTTGTCTACAAGACGGCGGAGTTCACCCCTGAGAAGGAGTCCGGTTCCATCAACATGGACTACACCTTCAACTCCAACGACGTTATCGACCGCCTGTCCGGCGAGACCAAGAACCTCGTGGTCTTTGAGGTCATGTTCAAGGGCAGCATCGAGAACGCTTCCGATGAGACTCCCGTTTCCATCGTCGCGAGCGAATGCGATAAGGACAACGAGGGACAGACGGTAAAACTCGCCCCGAGTACCATCGGTACCACTGCGACTGACAAGTCCGACGGTGACCATGAACTGATGGCTGGCAAGGATGCCGTCATCACTGACGAGGTGAAGTACGAGGGTCTTATTCCCGGCAAGGAGTACACGCTCCATGCCACGCTCATGGATAAGAAGACCGGCGAACCTTTGAAGGTTGCCGACAAGGGCGTGACCGCCGAACTCAAGTTCACGCCGAACAGTGAGAGCGGCACGGTCTCCATCAACCTCGGCGAGTTCGATGCAACCTCCCTCGACGGTCATACACTGGTTGTCTTCGAGGAGCTGACCAAACAGAGCGATATCGACGGCAAGACCACGGACGTTACCGTGGCGGAGCATAAGGATATCAACGACGAGGGACAGTCCGTGACCGTCACCTCGACCCCGGCAGGCTCCACCTACGGAAAGACCGGCGTTGACATGACGAACATCGCCATCGCCATCGGCATCCTCCTGATTGCCGCAGGCTGCGCGACCGCTTACGGCATCAAGAGCCGCAAGACCACCAAGGGCGATGCGGACGAGAGCGCAGAGGATAACACCGAAGCCTAGTGCCCGTAACGCCTGAAACCGGCAGGGTGCCAGCTCTTCGGCACCCTGCCTTCCTTTTAATTTGAAAGGGGGATACACCCATGAAGGACGATAAAGAGAACGATATCGAGATGAACGACGGAGATTCCACCGAATCACCTGCGGATGGGAACAACATGCACGCGAACCCGGAAAGCGAGAAGAAGCCGCATAACCGGAAGGTCATTGCCGCCATCTGCGGCCTTGCTCTCGTCGCGCTCATCGGCGGCGGTGCCTATTATGGCATCGGCCACCAAACCGATGCAGATTCCAAGGCCGAATCCGTGCAGGCGAATGATTCCAAGGAAAGCGGTTCCGACGCGTCTGCGAAGGACGGTTCTAAGAGCAGAGAGAAGTCTCACACCCACGACTGGTCTATCACCTACAAGACCGTCCACCATGACGCTGTGACGCACACGGAGCACGTGGCACCCGTCTACCAGAACCTGACCACCTACCATACCGTTTGCAATGAGTGCAAGCAGGTCATCGACGGCAAGGCCGATGACCACATCAAGCAGACCGGTCACTCCGGCTACTCCACCAACGTCCCCATCACCGATGAGGTCATGGTGAGCGAGGGCTATGATAAACAGGTCACCGACACCCCGGCTTACGATGAGACGGTCATCGACAAGCTGGTCTGCACCACCTGCGGAGCGACGAAGGATGCCCCGCAGGCCACATCGGATGCCGCCAAGTAATTCAGATGGCCAGATTGGGAAATCATAACCGGAAATCCCGTGCGGCTTTTGCGGCAGCGGCGGTCTTCTTGGCCGTCGCTGCCATCCTTTTCGGCGTGCTGCTTCATTTCTATCGGGATGCAAGTCCCTCACCGTCACCAAACGGCACGCCGCAGGAAACCGCCACGGAAAGCGCAGGTGGTCGGGAATCCGAGTTCCCTACTGTTGATTGGGATTACTGGAAGAGCGTGAACGGGGATGTTATCGGATGGATAACCGTGCCGGGGACGGATATCAACCATCCCATCCTGCAAGCTCACGCATCCGACCCGGATTACTACCTGCATCACGATATCTACCGGAACTACAATCCCTTGGGTGCGCTCTATCTCGACGCAGAATGCGAGAAGGAGGGCTTTCAAAGTCCGAATGCCGTCATCCTCGGACACAGCCTGACCCTCGGGAACGCGGTCACCTGTTTCGGCAACGTCCAACGGTATAGCGATAAATCCTTCGCTTCTGAGCATCAGACGGTACTCATCCAAACCCCAAACACCAAGATGCGCTACACCGTGCGCTTCGCGAATATCGTGAAGGGATGGGAGCCGACCAAACGGACGGTCTTTGCCGGTGATTCGGATTTTCGGAACTGGTACGATTCTTCGCGAGAATCTGCCGCCATGGTACTCGATACCAATTCCGAACCGAATCAGGTCATCTCCCTCGTCTCCTGCTCCTATAACTTCTGGAAGCAGAATGAGCGGACGGTCGTGACCACCAGTATCGACCAAAAACAGGCGCAAACGGAAACTGTTTCGACCGAATCCCGTCAGACTGGCTCTGGTGCCGAATAAGGACAGGTTTCAATCTGTTCGCACTCACGCTACAAACCTACCGCCAAGACCCCGCAGATTCGATTCTGTGGGGTCGTTTTCTTAGAGCATGTCGGAAAAGCGGCAGCTATCGTATAATTTTAATGAGCTTTCCCGGAAAGGAGACCATGATGAAATCTAAGCAGAAGCAGACTCCTACGGAGATTATTGATAACCAGCGTCAGGCGGTCGTTGAGAAAATCATCGAGGACATGAAGCGCGACGGGCTTCGTTGGGCAGAACCGTACCTGCCCTCCCTAACACCGCACAACCCCGTCTCCGGCACCGTGTATCAGGGCGGAAACCGCGTGCATCTTGGCTTCATCGGGTTCATGCGCGGCTACACGGACAACCGGTGGGCTACCTTCAACCAGATAAAGGATGCCGGTTGGCATGTGAAAAAAGGTGCCAAGTCCGCGCTCATCGAGAAATGGAAGCAGTTCGCCTTCTACAAGGAAAACGAGGATACCGGCGAGAAGGAGCTTGCCGGACGCTACCCGAAGCTCGTGGGCTACTGGAACGTCTTCAATGCGGAGGATATCGAGGGCATCCCGCCGGAGAACGCTCCCGTCCATCTGAACGACCGAACGGCAACCATCGCACAGAACCTTGAGGAGTCTTCCAGATGCCCCGTCATCGAGAGCAGCGGCTACCTCGGAAGTGCCGCCTACTCTCCGGCTACCGACCGCATCCTCATCGCCCCGCGAGAGACCTTTCGCTCAGATGAAGCGTTCACCCGCGTCCTGCTGCATGAGATGACCCACTCCACCGGACACCCATCCGCCCTCGCCCGTGAACTCGACACCCGGTTCGGAAGCCCCTCCTATGCTGAGGAAGAGCTGGTCGCGGAGCTTGGAAGCCTGTTCCTTTCCGCAGACCTCGGTATCCAGAGCACCGATTTGGAGGGCGAGTTCTACGAGAACCACGTCTCCTATCTGCAATCTTGGATGAACGCCTTGGAAAACGACCCATCCTACCTCTTCAAAGCCGCATCGAAGGCAGACCATGCAGACACCTTCATCATGGAGCGCTACGAGGAGGAGCTTGGAAAGAACATCGAGATTGACGCACCGGAACTGGAAGAGGAGGTATCGCTCGCCGGGGAGAGTCATGACATGGCAAGCACATCCGAACACCAGCCGGAAAGCGAGATGCCAGAAAATGTTCTCTCCACCGTTCTGTAACATGCGTTTGCCAAAAAGAACGTGTGTTCAATTCCTATATTGCCGTAATACCGGCATTATAGTATAATGGTAACATATGATAACAGCCATCTGGCAGAAAGGACGATAGGTATGGCAGAAATGGAAAAGAGACCTTGGCGCTTCACCATCGAGTTCGATGATGAGAAGGCAAAAAGGAATGGTTACAACGTAGATGACCTCTACGATTGCGTGGGAAAGTATGCGGAGCAGATGGGCAACGTGCGCATCGGTCTTGGCACTTGGCAGGCAAAGAACCGCAAGGTGCAGTTCGGGGCGCAGTGCCCTGTTTGCGCGACTCTATCCAAACAGCCTTGGGTGATGCAGAACATTAAGTCATGGCGCACCTATGAGGATATGAATGAACCGGAGGGTGAAGACTACCTACAGGTAATCCGGGATATCAGTCCGGAACGTATTTACGACTAACCGCATTTACACTTAGGATTCCAAATGGAACTTGATAGGAAAGCATTTCACTTCGACCTAGACAACGAGTCTGTTGAACGATTCTATACTGGTAAAAAGAATCCATGGTCAGACATTCAAGACTTTCTGGAATCCCATTGCTTTGAAAAGCCACAATATTCTGGATATGAATCGGCTGAAAATATCGTCATGTCCTATCAACGTGCTTATGGCACCATAGATGAGATGATGAATGAGTTTCCTTGGTTCCAAAAATGCTTGAAAGCGGCCACCTTCACGGAAATCGGTGAAAGCTACGATGTGAAGGAGTTTCTTGAAAGCGGAATGCAGTTATCCCCTTCCTCTCGCCCCGACACCCGTAAGGAGCTTCACTTTGATTTGGGAACGGCTGCGCTCAGCGAAAATTACAGCTCCATTAGGCCGAATGCTTGGCGCGGTGCCTGGACGCTTATCCGCATCTTCATGGAGCGCAACGGATTCATCCACACCCAGTATTCCGGCTACGAATCAAAGGCGGCAATGCCGATTAACAAGGCAATGGCCGTCATGGAGGAATTGCAACAGCGATACCCTTGGTTCAAGGATTCCCTTCTCGCCGCATCACTCACCGAGGTCGGCGAACGCCACGATGCCCTCTCCTATATCAAGGGTTCCAGTGGCACTATCGTTCCGGTGCCCACCCATTCGCTTGGGCTTGATGAGCCGGATTTCTTCGGTTCCGAAATCGGTGATATGAAGAGTGCGACCGCAGAACTATCGAAACGGAACGGGTCGGAACCACCGAAAAACTTGAATAAGATGCATTAGAAAAAGCCCCGGCCATTTGGTCGGGGCTTTCCTTGTCTGAAATAGACGATTGCTTTTCTCTTTCAAGTTACTTCGTCGCACCGCAGGAAGAGCACTTGTACCCGGTGGTCACGGTCTCGTCCCATGCCTTGCTCACCAGCACTTGCTCGTCCCATGCTGCTTCGTCGGTCACAGTTTCAGAATACCCTTGCTTTACAGTCACATAGGTAGAGTGATAGCTTCCGCAATTACCACCATTCATAAGAGAGTTGTTAATATGTCCCCATGGGTCTGACGTAATATCTGCACCGCACTGGTTGCAGATATAGTGTTCCTCCGTCACCGCGTCATGCCATACCTGATGCGTCACCGCGTCGTGATGGACGGTCTTGTACTGAGCGTCGTGATGGACGGTCTTTGTCTGGGCTACCCAGTTGTGCTGATGCGCCGGGGTGTCATCCTTTTTCGATGAGCTGCCTGAATTGGTGTTCGAGCCAGAGTTGCTGCTGTTGCCGCCATTCGGCTTGCTATCGGATTTTCCCTCGTCTTTCTTGGAGGATGAATTGCTCTTGTTTCCAGAGTTATCGGAGCTGCCTGTGGCCTTCCCATTATCCTTCTTGGAGCCGTTGGATGAGCCTGAATCGCTCTTCTTGCTGTCGGAAGTTTCCGGGGTCTTCGCGTCGGACTTCTCTTCCTTGGCCGTCTCCTGCGCCTTTTCGCTCTCCTTCTCGACGGCATCGGCATCGGCGTTCGGGTTCCTCTTGATGTTGTCCTCGAACTTCTTCACGACCTCAGCGCCCTTGTCCCCGGTCAGGGTGGAATCGCCCTTCTTCACGGCTGCTGCAACGTCCTTGGCAATGGCGGTCAGGTCATCCTTCGTCACCTTATCCGCATCCACCTTGTTGAAAGTCACACCCGTGCTGGCCGTCTTCTTATCGGCCTTCCCGGCGGTAACCTTCTTCGATGACACCTTATAGATGGAACCGTCGGCGTTCACCGGTGAGATGAATGTGACGGTATAGGTACCGGACTTGCCGACCCTCACGGTCACCTGCTTGTTCGCGGCGATGGCGGTGTAGAAGTCTACTTCCCCGTCCGCATCCTCGATATGGGCGATGACGGGCGTGGATGTGTCCGCATCCCAGCCGTCAGCCTTTACCTCAAGGGTAAGTACCATGTCCTGCTTCTCATCGTCCTTTGACTGGGACACCGCAGGGGCATTGGAATCTCCCGTCCAACTGGCATGTGAGATGGCGTAAGCCCCGCCGCCGATGAGAAGCGCCGCACAGAGGATTCCTGCACCAGCCGCGCAGACCTGCTTACGGGAGAACTCGCGCCCGAAGAGCATGAGCGGCTTCTTAGCGTTCTCCTCCTCCGTTGAATCCACGACCTTCGGGATTTCGGCGGTCTTGTCCGCCGGGACACCCTCAGTCTCGATGTTGTTGTCGTTAAACATATTGCTGTCTTTCTTCATTTCTGTCAGTCCTTTCTGTCTTATAAGAAGATTTCCTGCTATCTATATTACCGGTAGTTCTCTACACCAGCATACCCCATAGGACATGCACGAGGATGATGAGAACGAGGATGACTGCCATCCACTTGCAGTAGTAGAACAGTCTGTCTGGAAGCGTCACCATCGAAAGCCGCTCAATGCGCCTCTTGGATTCCTCTACCATCGAGTCGATGACCTTCCTGCTCCTTGCAGTCACCTCTTCGACGTTCTTTATGGTCATCTCCCCAGCTTTCTGCTGGGCATTCGCAACTCCCATGAGCGCCATCTGATTCGCCTGATGCTGCGCGTCCGCCGCGCCGTTTCTCAGCTCCTCGACCTTTTCGAGCACATCCTTCATCTCCGAAACCATGCCGCGCATCTCCCTTGCGATGCGTTCGTTGCTCCGGCGCTGCTCGGCGATAAGGTCTTCCAGCTTCTTCACGGTTCCGATGAGGTCGGTCTCGTCGTTCTCGTCCTCAAGCCTTCGTCCGGCGTTTCTGGCATCCCTCGCTTCCTCGGAGAGCTTAAGCTGCTGGCCGATACCGGCCATATGCCCGTCCGGCTGCTCAAGTTCCCTCTTCACCTCGCTAAAATGCTTTGCCATGTAATCTTCGCTCCTTTCCATCCGTCAGCCCTCCAAAGCCTTGCCCCTCTTCTCGCGCACGCGGATAGCGATGGGCGTGTCGAGCAGATAGGAGAGGTTGTGTACCGCATCCGCGACCGGCACGGCATCCGCCATGCTCCCGCACATGTGTATCGCCTTCCAACCCTTCTCGCCCTTCACCGTCACCTCGACAAGAAAACGTTCCTTTTCCATCTCTCTCCTCGACCTTGCCGGTCTTTTCTATCGGATAGGGACAGCCTATCGCATCAGGTGTCCCTTTGTCTGGACACCTCTAGGGTTTACGCAGGTTCACCCCGCAGTTCGGGCAAAACTTCGGGACATATTCGGAAAACTCCTCGAACAGCGGCTCTTCGCTCTCCTCAGAATCCGTCATATCCTCCTCGACGCGCCCAGCCCATCCGCAGTCGGAACACCAGATGCCGTCCACGGGGTTTACATTTGCGGCTTTCGAGTAAGCGCTCCCTATGGTGATGAAAATCCTACTCATCGTTCTCAGCCCTCTCTCCATTGCTCTTCTCACGCACTTCGGCTTCCTTCCGCATCGCGGCAATTAGCTCCTCGGGTGTGATTCCGAGACCGTCCGCGATAGCAAAAAAGGACGCAAGGCTCGGCAGACGCGTCGGCTTTCCCCCGCTTCCGGCCATCCCGGCGAACCAAGCGGATTTGCTGATTCCGCTTTTCTTGATGGCGTTGTCGAGCGTCATCCCCTTCTCGTACACAATGCGGCGCACCGCAACCGCGAAACACCCGAGTTCCGGGAAACGCTCAACGGCTTTTTCCGCCTGTGGCTTACCCGCCATGGTATCTCCCTTCTTCCGTCTAGCTTGATTACTAGTAATATATCATACCACCAAACCAGATAAATCTTCAAGACGATACTCCATATATCCCGCACAAATAAGACAACAAACCAGCTTGAAAGCAACCCAGCAATATAGTAAAATAGACTCACTATCCATATATGGATATAAGGAAGGATGTGACGCATCAATGGACGATAAGCGCTATACGCTGATGAACAAGAACCGACCGGTTCTCGATTTCCTTTACAACCTCGACACGCACCATGTCGTGAAGATACTAAAGCGGCGCGAGCTTGACTTCGCTCCTCCCGCGATTCTCGATATGAAAGGAAACCCGACAAGGGCTGCACTCGACGTCTGGTGGCTCAGACGGGCAATTCCAGCGTCCCGTGCCCAGATACAGCGGCTCATTGCCGAGCTGCATGTCGATAGCACGCTCGCTCTGGCGGAAAAAAACTTCGGGCTTTCCCTCTCTGACCGCTACTGGATTAACGACCCGGAGAATCCGCAGAACTGGGATGATATCAACTTCTTCGACAACGACTTCACGGAAGACCTCGGGCTTCTGACTCTGGGGCAGGACTCTTCGAGTGACAATCCGAACCTCATGTCACCGAACTCCACGGTCGGCGGAGACCTGAACAAGAAGTGGACTATCTTAAACGGCGTGCGTATGCTCGTGAAGAGCGGAACCGGATTCGTGAACCAAGAGGTCTACAACGAGGTCATCGCCACGCATCTGCACAAGCGTCTTCTGACGGACACGGATTATGTTCCCTATTCCCTTCATCAAGAAGGAAAGCGCACCTACTGCGCGTGTCCGAATATGCTGGGCGAAGATGAGGAGCTGATTCCAGCCTTGCATATCATCCAGAACCACAAGAAACCCAACTCGCAGAACGATTACCGATTCCTCGTCTCGTGCTTTGAAAGCCTTGGACTTGAGGATGTGGAAACCTATCTGTCGAAAATGCTGACCTGCGATTACATCGTCGGCAACTTCGACCGTCATTATCAAAACTTCGGTGTCATCCGTAATGTGGAGACGCTTGCATACACCCGGTTTGCTCCGATATTCGACACTGGTAATTGCCTTTGGTGTGATTCTGAATCATTGGACTTACCCGGCGACTATGCATATATTGCAAAACCTTTTGGACGAGGACTCAGTCCGGACAGGCAACTGCAACTTCTGTCCGGCTTCGAGTGGTTCGAGCCTGACAGGCTTGACGGATTCGCCGATGAAGCCCGTGCAATTCTCTCGCAAAACCCGAACATGCCGCCCGCCCGTATCGAAAGCATCGTCAAGGGTGTCATGATGCAAATGGATTCGGCAATCGACTTCATCGAGAATCAACCGAGTTTTCATCGCCTAACCCCGGCAGCGGCAAAGACCAAAGAACCAAATACTCCCGATTTCCTCGATTCCGAAGTCGCGGACATGAAAGATGCTTCCGCCAAGCTACTATGTGATAGCAACAGCGAGCAACCGTCTAAGAACTTGCATACAGAACATTAGAAAGAAGGTCATACAATGCGAACTTATCAACACCCGATATACCAAGACAACACCATGGCAATTCGCGCCGAATATGATGAGGAAAAACGAGTCTTCGATTTGATGAAGAAGTTCCTCTATATTGTCGGGGCGATAACGGCGATAGTTGTTTTCCTTTTGCTTCTCGTTAATTCCCCTGCCCTGATAACTCAGACGGGTGCAATTGGAATCATTGCACTCGTTCCCGTCCTGCTGGCTGCAACAGCCTTTACCGGGTTCTACGTCGGCACGGTACCGGCTGGCTACATCGCTGCATGGCGTGCAATCAAGCGCTCAAAGCTGTTCGTGTGGGGCAACGCTCTCGGACTGCTCCTCATAGCGACGCTTCTTCTCCTCATCCCGGCTGCATTCGCGCCCATTGCCTTCCTTCTCCAGTGGTTGAAGGTGTCGAATCTCAAGCGTCAGCTTGACGCAAACGTATAGTGAGGTAAACTGAACGCGTTTTCTTCCTCCGTGGAGAAACTTTCTTACTTTAGCCCGCTGCTCCCTGATGTGCGACATTAGGGGAACGGCGGGCGCTTTTATGCCGATTCTCACACACCCGTATAGCGGCGCAAGCGGAATATCCCGCCCGCGCCGCTTTTTAATTAACGCTCGCCGTTCTCCTTGTTCGGTTCCGGGCGTTCCTGCGTAGGTGCCTGTTGCGCCCGCTGGGAACCGCCGCTCCCGGCGTTTCCGCCGTTCTTCTTCCCTTTCGGCATGACCGTCGAGGATACTTCCGCCCTGAGTTCGTCGGCTCCGCGCCAGCAGGCGAGAATCAGACGCTTGACCTCCGAATCGTCCGCGATATCCGAATCTGGGCGCGGGAGTTTCAGCTTGGGGATATCCGCGATTTCCATGCCCTCCATGCCGCGTATCTCCTTGCGATACTTCTGGTAGACGCTTCGGATTTGTGCAAGGTACCTCTCCTTCGTTTCCGTTACCATCGCCTTTTGCTGCTCGATATTCCTCTTCTCCGCAACGGCTGCGCTTCCTTCCGCATGGATGGATTTCGCCACATTCGCCGTGAATGCAGCTTCCAACCCCTTCGTTCCGAGGTCTGCATCGAGCTTCGCCACGGAGAAGGCATAGCGGTTGTTGTCCGTGTCGGTAACGTACATGCGCCCCCTCTTGAACTCCGTGTCAACGCCCCATGATTCCAAAAGCTCGCGGTAATCATAGATGTTCTCCGCTTCCCCGGCAGCGATACGGCACAGCTCTCGCAAGTTCGTCTTATAGGAGTCGATGCCGCGTGCCGCAAGTTCCTTCTCGATACGGGACGGTTGCTTCTTATGGACGGAGGAATTGCGCTCGCCCTCCACGACCTGCTTCAACCCCCACTCATGGTCGAGGTCGCGAATGCGGCTGGCGCGTTTCACCTTGGCGCTTTTCCCGCGCCCCTCATCGAGCCGCTTGCCCGTGGAGAGGTCGGTACGGTTGATGACGATATGTACGGCATAGCGATGGGTCTTGTCCGCCTTGCAGTATTCGTTGTGAAGCGCCATCACTATCTGCTGGTTCGGGTAATGCTTTCCCACGTACTCCTTGGCATACCTCATGCACGCTTCCGGTGAGAGCCACCCACCATTTAAATCGCACTCGTCGGGATTGAAGCCGAGAATCTGATGAAACAGAATCGTGTTCTTCGCTTCCTTAAGCTCCCCGGTCTTCTTGTCCCGGACTCTCCTTGCCGCTTTGTTGTGCCCGTAGGCTTCCCGCGTCATCCACATGTGGTGCGCCCAGCGCTTCGGGTTGGTGCATCCATCCATGTTGAGGGAATCGCGCACGAGCACTTTGCGGTCATCGTTGATGTAGCCGCGCAGGTTCTTCATGTGCCCGTTACTCTGCACGCCCGTCTGCTTGATGATGGTCATCTGTGCTCACCTCCTTTCTTTCGTCTACGTACTCCCAGTGATAACCTCCTGCCGTGCCACCTCTGTCGATAGCCCTGCGTATCGAATTGCCATTTCGTAACCCTACTGCCCTTGCTGCATCACTGAGCGAAACGAACTGGTTGCCGGTTTCCGCACAGCGCACCTTCTTTGCTGTTGGTTGGTTGCACCCTCTGTTATCGCGCTTATCAGGTGCCGGATTCACGTACTCCCACGTGTATCCCCCGGCCTTGTGTCTATCACCTCGCGCTACCGACCTTATCGAGTTGTGGTTTATTCCTGTATCTCGTGAAGCATCTGCGATGGATTCATACATCTTCCCGGTCTCTAAGCACTGTACGGCTGTTTTTCTCGGTACCGTATATTCTTCGGCATTGTCTATTCTTGACTCCAAATCATCTGGATAGCACCAATGTTTGCCGTCAAAGGTGAGATAGGGATTTTTACAGCAAAGGCCAATCCTCGACCGGGCGCTTCCCAGTCTGTCTCCATACTCCCCCGAAGCGGCTTTGATGGACTCATAGCGCTTTCCGGTCTCAACGCAGACCACAGTGCGGCTTCTTCCGTCCCTTTTGAGGATATTCTCGATTTCCCCTTTAGCAAGCGTGCTGTATTCATCGCTGTTTACAAAATGGTACCCTCTCGCATAATGTGATTTGCTTTTTACTGCTTGCTGGATATTGCCTTCTTCGACACCTAAGTCCCTTCCCGCATCGGCATAGGTTTTGTATCGAGTGCCCGTCTCAAGGCAGACGACTCTATAAGGAGCACTCTCCGCTCTCGCGGCGGCTGCTTTCTCTTCACTGTATTCGCTCTCTCTAATCCAGTGATACCCTTTCGCGGTCTTGCCGGTGTTCAGAGCGCGACATATACTACCCCTGCTGATTCCAAGCTCTATTTCCGCTTGGCTTTGCGTCTCGAATCGTTTCCCTGTCTCTAGGCAAATAACCGGCGTGACCTGATTCCCTTTCGTAAAATCGGGAATCCTGCCCAACTCGTAGTCGATAAGGTAGCTTCCTTTTCCATTCTTTCGCTTCTGCTACGGATTTGCAGAATAGACTTACGCTAATAACAAGCGCTAATAATCCCGTCATGATGTAAAGCGAAAACATTGCGTGGTAAGTCATTCCCATATCTCCTGTCATTCGTTATCGAGGTTGTTAAAATCCTCGATTTGCAGATGGACATTGTTCCTGTCGGCTTCCCTTCGGAGCGCCGCGAGCGCTTCCATGATTTCAGAAAATGTCGAGACCTCTTTCTCCAAAACACGTTTCGCTTCATCCGGGTCGAACACTTTCACGCCGTAGGTGTTCAGGAACTTCATGAACTGGTTTAGGTTCGTTCCCTGCTTCGCGAGTTCGTGCGCTGCCTTTTTCAAAGGCTCGGTGTCGATGACCTTGATTGAAACATCGTCGGAAGTCAAAACCGCTCGGGCATACTCGCCCATTTTCATTCCTGCTCTTTTCGCGTTTCTGCGAATGGACTCTCTCTCTTTCTCGGTTGCGTAAAACTTTATTTGAACCTCACGATTACGCATCTCGCAATTCTCTCCTTTCCATTATTCGTAAAACACTTATGGCAAATTGCGCCGCCGCCATTTGTAAGTGACACGAAATCGGATAGTCGCTCTGCTGACTACAGAAAACCGGGAATCCTAAATTACCGGTTTTCTCAAGCCAAAGCGCTCTCCCGTCAAGGCTCCGAAAGCCACTCGGGAGCAAGATGGAAGAGGGTTGAAAAGTCCATGTTAGTGGACTTTGAGTACCCACTTCCCAAATCTTGCAACTCGAAGAGCGGCCTTGGCCGGTGAGCACTGATATTCTATCAGTGCGAGAGCAGAAAAGGCATGGAAAAGGGGGTGCCGCCGCACCCTTTCCCATGCCTTTTCTGCGGGGTTTCCGGCTTGCCCGGAAACCAAGAACCCGAGGTGCCGCCACCTCGGGTTCCCATCGCCTGCGAAGACGAAATCAATTCCATTGAAAACCGATGGACGTAATCTCATTTTCCGAGCTTTACTGCATCCTCCATCAACTTGATTGCTTGCTGCCAACCGGCAAGCTCTAACTCGAACCAATCGGGGTTGTCCGCCCCTATACAAGTGCCCAGTGGCATCCTGCGCATGTTCCGCTTCTCTTTATGGCGGACGAAAGGGATGCTCTGCTTCTTTGAACATCATCGGCTGCGTCTTGGATGCTGCGGTACTCCTTCCCGGTTTCGATGCATCGCACGCGCTTGCTTACCGCTTCTGCACCCCCAATCGTAGCCACCGGTTCGATTCCATGTTCCCTTGCGCAACGTGTCATCTCCTGAAACACATCGAAACTGATTTCAGCGAGACTGGAATGTTTGCCATGTTCGCGGTAATACTCTCGTATGTCGTAATCGTCATGAAGCCAGTAATATCTACCGGTCCTCATACTCGCACCGACATGCGATGGCTTTCCGCAAACGGGACAGGTTCCCTTTAAGTCGCGCCAGTGCTCCCAATTCGGATACATCACGAATTGCGCTGTTCGAGTGAGCCGAGTTTCCAGCCGTTCTTTTCCAGAGCAACCAGCGCTTCACGTTGCCGAATGCCGAGTCCGCCGACACGCCTGCCTTTCGGTATCCGGTACAGTCGCATGATGACTACCGCCTTGCTCGCACCTATACCCGGAACACTTTGCAGAAGCGATGTGACCAAAATGCGTTTCGCATCCTCCTCGTCCATCGCATCCGTGAACGTAAGCTCGCCGGACTTCACGCGAGCCTTGAGTGTTGCATAGCGCCTGCGAGCCTGCATGGCAAGCTCTAGCGCATGGGCACGCTCCTCGCTGCTAAGGTTCGGCAGATGGTTCTCTTTTTCGGTCATCGTTACTTCCTACTTCAACTCGTTGTCCCAGATGTTATCGTCAGGCTGCGCCGCATGTTTCCAACGGTTCGCATCCGCCCGACCGTTCCAGTCGGCGATGAACTTCTCGATAGCAATGGCGCATCCGCTGTCAAGAGCTTCCGCCCACCTCTCGTTGTTCTCATCGCACCAATTCTGAAATACCGCAAACTCGGTGACATTGTTCTCGACGATGTGCCTTCGCATCCCCCGCATCTGCGCGATAAACCTCGCGGTGGCGGGAACCATGGTGATTAGGTTCATGTTCCAATCCCTTTTTCCGAAGTGAATCCATCTACCGGCTCCACTTCCTCTCTAATAAAAACGCCCGTCGATGTATTTCTCGATAACCGACGAAAGTCCGCTATCGAGTGCCTGAGACCAGCAGTCGTTGTTCTCATCGCACCAGTCCTGAAAATCGGTGAAGTCTGTGATGCCGTTCTCGCGTATGTGTTTCCGCATCGCACGCAGCATGTCGTGCTTCGATTTTTCCGATTCCGTTACCATCAAGCCCATCCCTTCATCACCATCCCCTTAACCAAGCTCCTCGGCAAGCAGTCGGACGATGAGCTTGGTCATGCTCTCCCCCGTCTCGATGCGGTGGAGCTGCGCTTCTTTGTGGAGCCAAGCCGGGATGAGGAGACTGATTTTCTTGAGTTCCACCTCGTCCGTCTCATGCTTGCCGGAACCTTCCTTCTGGATATCCGCCATCTCGCGCTTGGACTTCTGCGCGCTCGCCATGAACGCGTTCGCTGTGGTCTTGTTAGCCATTGTTCTTCTCCTCTTCGTTCAGAACCGAATCTGCAAGCAGCTCAATCGGGGCGACCACATGGCTCTTCGGGTCGTACTCCGCCACGGACACACCGGCTGCTGCGGCACGTGAGAGGGCAACGGCGCGTGGAATCTTCGCGATGATGGGAACCCCCTCGCCCTCAAGGTACTCCACGAGCTGACGGTCGAGTGTGCCGTAGGCATAGAAGTTGTTGACGATGACATACGCTTTTGCGCCAGTGCCGGACTCACGCACGATATCGAGCGTTCTCAGCGTCGGCTCCATGTCGCGCGTGCTCGGAAGCATGGGTACGAGGATGAGATTCGCCGCGCGGCACCAATCGTTCACACCGCCCACGAGCACGCCCGCCGTATCGACAACCTGAAAATCGCACTCCTCCGCGAAATCAGGGTCATCGCAGACCTCATGGACGGAACCGCCCTGCGGGTCGGTAGTGACGAACGCCACGGTCTTGCCGCGACGCTCAAGCGCAAAGGAAAGCTCGTCCGCGATGGTGGTCTTGCCGACTCCGCCCTTCTGGTTGAGCATCAGAATCGTGTACATGTTAGAAGTCCTTTCTGTCCTGTTTGAAAAACGCTACTCACGGGAATCGGACGCGCGTACAAGCCCGTAACCGACGGTGACGGAAAGTGCCGAGCACACGGCGAATACCGCAGCAGCCACGTTTCCGAAAACGACCGAAACCGTAAGTGTGAGAAACGCCCACCATCCGACGGTCACCGCGAATAGCAGGCCGAGGAAGAGCATGAAGGGGATTTCCCGCACTGAATCGCCACGAAAGTGCATTCCGTCCTCCCTAGAACGGAATATCCGCATCATACGTTTCCGGTTCCGTAGACTGCCCCTGGGCAGAAACCGTATCCTTCCCGGCACCCTTCGAGTCCGCAAACTCGATATCGGTCACGAGAACGGAAAGGGCATGACGCTTCTCCTCGTTCTTCATCCAAGAGTGATAGCGGAGCCGTCCATCCACCGAAACCTTCTTCCCCTTGGTGAGATAGGGAGCAAGTGCTTCGGCTCGCGCACCGAACAGGGCGCAATCGACAAACACCGGCGCATCGACATATTCGCCGGTCTCGCTGTCCTTCTTCTTCTCGTTGATGGCGAGTCCGAAGGTGAGGACACTCGTGGCATCCCCCTTTTTGCGAAGCTCCGCATCGCGCGTGAGGTTGCCCATGATGGTCACTCGGTTGATAGCCATTGTCTTTCCAATCTCTCGATGGTGTTTGCGGAGGATTCTGGAATCCTCCTGCCGGGAAAACTTTTATCCCCTGCTGTCTATAAATATAGCAGACCAGAATACCAGCAACCCAGAGAGAAAGATAACCACATAGATTGCACACACTTGCGCTGCAAAGATAAGGGCGTGTGAAAAGCAACGCTTCACACGCCCTAAGCACGTATATCTACTCTGCTACGAGCCGTTGTTCGAGCCATCGCTGCACGGCAAGCGTCGCGAGCGCGTCGGCAAGCGAACCGTGCGCCCTGCCCGTCCACTCGTATCCGATGTGGTCGGCGGCATCCACCAGCTTGTAGCGCTTTCGCTTTCCCATGAACCACTTGAACAGGTACATGGTGTCCGTGATGCGTGCGTCCTCCCTCGGACTTACCCCGATGGCGGATAGGAACCCGAGGTCGAACCCGACGTTGTAGCCGATAACCTCGTCCGCCCCTGCAAAGATTTCCCTCAGTCGCGGGATGGCGGTCTCGATGGTCGGCAGGTCTGCCACGTCCTCTGGGTAGATGCCGTTGATGGCGCTCGCGTGCGGCCATTCGGTCTTCACGGTCGGTCGGAACCTCTCATCCAACAGGACGGAGCCGTCCCTTCCGATGATGGAGATGGTCAGAATCTCATCCGGGTCGCTACCGTTCGGATGAAGACCGGTGGTCTCGGTGTCAAAGCAAATGCTGTTCATTTCTATCACCTAATCCATGTAGCCGTAGACTGTCGTATAGCGGTCTGTCCTGTGTTCCAGCCATGCCAGATACTCATTCTTCGCTAGCTCGAATGCCCGCTCCTCGCGACTTCCTTCCAGCGAGCTGAAATATGCGACAATCGCATCCGGTTCATTTCCGTAGCCGTCATCAATCCTCCCGGACTCATCGCACGGAAGCCATTCGTTCTCTTTGTACTCCGTGCGGCGCTCGACCTCTATAGTCCAATAGGTAACGGAGCCGATGCCATGTTCCTCGTCATTGACCTCGTTCCCATGCGTCGATATGAATGCCTCCGCCGCCGCGAGCGCTTCCTCGGAGTTCTCGTATTCGCCAAGCTCATACGAATCCCCGTCACTGATATCCTCATGGTCTCCGCCATAACCCGGAACGGATGTAAAACCGAGCCGGAAGCTCCACCCGCTGACAAAATATCGGATTTCCTTATCCATGTCTGTAATCCCTTCTCGCCTAGCAGGCAGAAATCTCGACCCACTCGCAACTACCATCTGCAACTGCAAGCCCGTGGAGAGAGCACCAAAGCCCCTGCGCCGCACATTTCCTTGCGAACCTGTCCGCCGCGTACCCGCTTTTGTATTCGCGAGCCGGAACGAGCGTGTCGTAGAAGCAGACCTTGAATGCGAGGAACTTCTCACTTCGTCCGTAGGTCTTCTCGATGTAGCCCATGCCGGTGTCCTTTCCGTCAGCCCTTCTTGCTGCCTATAAATATAGCAGACTGGCATACCAGCAAGCAGGTAAACAGCAGGCTCCATACATCCTGCACATTCTGTCAGAAAAAGAAAGGCACCCTTTCGGATGCCCTAGCTCCTTTACCGACCGAACTCCTCCCGATAGCGGTTATGGTCTGCTAGTGCTTACCTCTTGTTACGGTAGCGGCGCTTTTCCATCTGGTAGTCGTACTCCATACCCGCAAGGTAGACGCACCACACGCCGACCACCATGAAGAGCGTACCCATAACAAACTCGATTGTCGCCCAGACCGGCGCATCCACGCTCGCAAGCATGAGCGTGTACGCCATAATCCCGCAGCCGATAAGGATTGCACCATAGGTCTCAAGCTCCCTGACGTTCTTCATCTTGAAGTCCCTTCTGCCATGGGGCGGCTCGGTTGCCGTCCCCCTTGCTGTCTATAAATATAGCAGACCGGCATACCAGCAAGCAGGTGAACCGTACACTCCATACATCCTGCATATCCTGCACGAAAAAAGGGCACCCTCCCGGATGCCCGTCCTTTCCCTATCCGAGGTCGATATACCTGCCGACCGCATCGGTATACCCTCCATGCGCAATCCTCCGCCCGCTCGGGTTCTTCCTGACGAATCCCGCTTCCTTGCGGTCGAGATAATAGCGGTGGTTGCACACACGGCACCACCCGGCAAGCTCCCTTCCGCCGCGAACCAAGTTGAACGCTTCCGCTGGCAGCACACGCCCGCACCTAGGACAGCGCTTCTTTGTTGGCAGCATCCTTTTCCTAAACCTCCTCCCCGGCATCCGTCAGCTCATGGACAAGCCATTCCGCTCGAAGCGGTTTCTTCTCTTTTTTCCCGTCGTGCGCGACGTGCAGCCCGTACACGTCATACGACCACGCTCCGGCAATCCCGACAATCAACCAATCGCGTCCGTCCCCTCCGTAAAGGGTCTCACCGAACATGACCGGCTTGCCGTCTGCGCAAAGCATCTGCCCCTTCGCCATTCGCTTCTCTCGCCTGCATTTGCGCTTGTAGGCAGCATCAAGGCGTTTGAATGCCCCTCTCTTCGAGTTCTCCATGCTCCTCTGATACTCCCCCTTGAGGTTCAGAAGCTCTTCCTCAAGATTTGCCGCTTCCGAAGCCGAATCGACCAGACGGTTCAACAGCGACAGTGCTCCGTCTCTCATCGCCCCGTCAAACGCCTGCTCGACGGCATACCTCAGAAGCCGCACGTCCTTCTCCTCGATTTTCTCCTTGCCCATATTCATCCCTTCTCTAGCGCCGTCCGAACGGCTTCCCCATGTCATACCAGCTTCGTCCCTCGTAGCCGCGTCCGCACCCGTAATGACCGATGACCCTCCACCCGGAAAGGTCGAGGTCGTAGAGCCTTGTAAGCTCCTCTCCATAGGTTCGCTTCCCCTGCCGCACAAGCTCCTCGTCGCTTGCGTTTATGTACAGTTCCCCGTACCGCTCGAACACGTACTCGACCCGCTTGCCACTACCGATAACATCCCCTGCGCAGACCTGCCACGGGCGCAGGGGCTTACTCCCCGCGCCCATCCTTACGACTCCAAATAAATCTCGACCATGATGCAACGCTGCGTCTCGTCCTCGCAGGAAAGCCAAGACGGGTTCAGTGTGAAAGAACTCACGTCATCCTCCCCATGCTGCAAGACCAGCCCACGTTTGCCAAAGAAAGTCGCTCCCGTTATGAGTCCAAACTCCCATTCCTCTGGATAATGGACGCGAAAGCGGTAACAATCCCCTTTCAGGCTATCCATCAACTCCTTGACCTTCATTCCGCTCATCCCTCATCTTTCAGCTCGATACAGATGGTCGGTTCTACCTCCATGAGCGGGAAGATATAGCCGACCTCCCTTTCAAGGATTTGCGGGTGTTCGTCAGGGTAGAACTCCTCCGCATCACCTAGATAGTGCTCAATCGTAGTACCCGTCGAATCATAGCTTTGAATCGCGATTTCACCCTGAATGCAAGTCTCCTCGAACAGTTCCTCGAGCGTCATGTTTCCTCCTCTAGCCGATTCCATGACCAAACAAGCGGGCATCCGTGCAAGCATCCTCAAAAAGACCGTAATCGCCGTCAAACCCGAACCTATGACAATAGCGCTCGATGAGCCTTTCGTACCTATCGTAGTCCTCATCGGCATATGCCCGGTTCACTCGGTCGATTGCCCTGCGGCGCTCCTCCGTGTCTTTAGGCTGCATAGCGACTCCCCGCAAGCTCCACGCCGTAACGCGGTGCGATACGGTCGCAGACGGCATCGAGAGCGTCCTCGTCCATCCGTTCCATCAGCTCTTCGCAAAAACTCTCCCAGCCAATCGCGTCCACGAGGACGTTGACCTTCTCCGTAACATCCAAAGTAGCCATCTTGAAGTCCCTTCTGCCTTTGGGAAGCTCTGCTTGCCGCCCCTCTTGCTGTCTATAAATATAGCAGACTGGCATACCAGCAAGCAGAAAAACA
>OODB01000356.1_pt1 | contig 46439 bp, 44 predicted proteins | sample 1671721 | NCBI WGS metagenome assembly OODB01 (sample SAMN06348185, study PRJEB24527) | human gut metagenome | biome: human gut; feature: ankylosing spondylitis patient; material: feces | host: Homo sapiens | place: China | collected 2015-10
GCGCACAGTATTATTTCCTCCTGCTTTTGCTTTTTAGTAAATACTACAATAGTATACATCCATAATTTTTTTTGTCCATATATGGAATAAAACTTTGTAGTATACAATGAACTCTCGATAAAATCAACATTTATTGACAATATATACCAAAAGATATGATATTTTATAAACAAATATATAAAAATCATAATGGAAATGGGGATTCCTTATGAAATGGGGATGTTGTATGATATCAAACTACCAAAAATATCTTGAAATACTATTAACATTTATCTGTGTGATCGTACTGTATCCACAATCGCCCTATGCCACCGAAGCCATTTCACAGCGTGAAACCATACGCGTGGGATTCTTTGAGATGGACGGATACCATATGCAGGATGAAACCGGAAAACGAAGCGGCTATGGATATGATACCTTACGTCTTATGGCACGCTACTGGAATGTTCATTTTGAATACATCGGCTACGACAAAGCTTGGTTTAATTGCCTGTACGGATTTACGGGAAGATAATCCTTTCAGCTTTGACTTAAACTTCTTCCATGACTACTCCATTCTCCATTACACCGCTTTTCAGATAACGCTTAATCAGCTGCACCACTCGTTCATCCTTTTCATTCCTGCGAAGTAAGTTCATGAGAATTTCATGATTGAGTGTGTCAAAGTATTTTGATAAGTCCAGCTCTGCCCATTCTGTGTCCGATTTTAACGCCCTTATTGCCTCCGTAATCATTTCTTTAAAATCCTGAAGAAAGGCTTGTTTCTTCTCACTCACTTCAGCAGTTCTCTGAGTCTCCTGATATTCCTGTATGACCCCTTTCATATCAATCCGATTGGACTGCAGCTTATTCTGCAAAGCTAACATTTTCTGTATATCGTTGATCTGTGACCACCAAAAAAATATAGACCACACGAGATTGGCTACAGCTTCCGGTGCCTGTCCCCGAAAAAAATGAGGAGAAAGTACTGTAAGAAATAATTGACTCCCTTAGGAGTAAATATGTAGTAGCAATAATTCATACCTTTTTAGCTGTATTTTGTATCGTAAACAGAAAGAAAATACACTATAATCCAAGGCAATGAAAGTACTTAAAAAAGTAGTTTCGTTGCCTTGGTTCCATTTTTAGAAAGAATAATACTTAGGTGGGAAAATTCCCAGGCGCTGTGTGGAGTTTTCTGTAAGAAGCCGGGGACAGACCGCACTGTTTCTTGAAAAAGGAAGAAAAGTGGTGAGGGTCTAAGAACCCAAGCTGTGTGGAGATGGCAGAAACAGGAAGAGTGGTGCGGCTTAGCATGGACTGGGCCAGCTTGCACTTCTGGGACAGGTAATACTGGTAGGGAGCAACATGATATACCTCCTGGAACAGGTGGATGAGCCTGGAGCGGGACAGGGAAACGGTATCTGCCAGATGATCCAAGGACAGACTTTCTGTTAAGTGCATATCGATATAATTGCGGATCGCCAGTGCAGTAGGATTGATGGGAACTTTGTTTGCCAGAAAATCCGCCAGCTCCTGAATATATTGATGGAGCAGTACAGCCAGCTTGTCAGCAGAGTGTACAGGGTCGGCGGTAAAGGCATCAAGGATCCGGGTCAGAGGTGTTTCGTTATGGAAGCGGGGGATCAGGGTGACACCGTCTAAGCCGTAATCGGAGAGAAGATGCTGTACCAGACTGCCGCTGACATTGAACCAGATCTTGGTCCAGGGATCAACTTTGTCTGAATAGTAGTGGTGGTAGGTGCCGGCAGTAAGGATATAGGCATCTCCGGCATTTACAGTGAGGATACTGCCGTTTCGCTCGATATGTCCACGGCCGCTTAAAACGTATTCAAACACACACAGGGGTCTGCGATAAACCAGGATCTCATAGGCAGGATCCGGGTAAGTGATACCGGCCATGGTGGGAGAAAAGCTTTCCGCGGTAGGGCCGGTGTAGACAGTGTATTTTTCAGTCTGTGTGCGTGTAATTTCCTGAGGCATGGTGGTTCCTCCATTTTTTGAAAGCAAATTGCAATAATGTAATAACAGCATTGTAGTAAAAAGGAGCAAGCCTGTCAACTATGGCTTTCACTATATAAAATAAAAATGAAATCAACCCAAATAAATGATCACAGGAGGACAAAATTATGACACAAATACCCAGACCGGAGCATCCCCAGCCCCAGATGAAGAGGGAGCATTGGAAAAACCTGAATGGAGAATGGGATTTTTCCTTTGACTTTGGATGCAGCGGCATAGATCAGAAATGGCAGGAAGGAAAGACAGATTGGGAGAAGAAGATCCTGGTGCCCTTCTGCCCGGAAAGTGATCTGAGCGGAATCGGCTATAAGGACTTTATCCCCGGCGTATGGTATCACCGCACCATCACATTGACAGGGGAGGAGCTGAAGGGAGATCTTCTCTTACACTTCGGCGCAGTGGACTATGATGCAAGAGTATGGATCAATGGAGTAGAGGCAGGCAGACACCAGGGCGGTTATGTTTCCTTTACGTTTAATATTACAAAGCTTGTAAAGGAAGGAGAAAATGACATTACGCTTTTTGCAGCAGATGATGTGAGAGGCGGAAAGCAGCCCAAGGGAAAGCAGAGTCATTTCTTCAACTCCAGAGGCTGTGATTATACCAGAACGACAGGTATCTGGCAGACGGTATGGCTTGAGTGGGTACCGGAAAGCTACATTGAAAAAGTGCAATATTATCCAAACCTGGCAGAGGCAACTCTGGGAATTAAGGCGGTAGTAAAGGGGCAGGGCACACTGGAAGCAAAGGCCTTTTATGGGGGAGAGCCCTGTGGCAGCGTAAGCGCAAAGTCAGAGGGCGGCACCGTTACCATGACACTTCCTTTGTCCCGTCTGGAAAAGTGGGAGCCGGGTCATGGCAGACTGTATGACCTTACATTAACCTATGGAGAAGATAAGGTAGAAAGCTACTTTGGTATGCGTGAGGTAAGACTGGATGGAGAGAAATTCCTCATCAACGATAAGAGCGTGTTCCAAAGACTGGTGCTGGATCAGGGCTTCTATCCGGATGGCATTTACACAGCGCCTACAGAGGAAGCACTTGTCAAGGATGTGGAACTGTCCATGGCTGCAGGCTTCAACGGCGCAAGACTCCATCAGAAGGTATTTGAGCCTCTGTTCTTGTATCACTGCGATAAAGCAGGCTATCTGGTATGGGGCGAGCAGGGCTGTTGGGGACTGGATTACAGCAATCCCGCAGCATTAAAATATTTCCTGCCTGAGTGGATGGAAGCCTTGGAGAGAGACTTCAACCATCCCGCCATCATCGGCTGGTGTCCGTTTAATGAGACATGGGATTATGAGGGAAGAAGGCAGGATGACAGCTTACTGGCCAATGTGTATAAGATGACAAAGCTGTATGACACCACCAGACCCTGCATTGATACCAGCGGAAATTATCATGTGGTGACGGACATCTATGACTTACACAATTATGAGCAGGATCCGGCAAAGTTTGCAGCAACCTACGAGTCCTTTAAACAGGGAGGTGATTTGGAAGATAATCATGGCTACAGGCAGACACCTGTAAAGGGCATCCCTACCTTCATCAGTGAGTATGGCGGTATCAAGTGGGACGAGGAAGGTGTTGAAAAGGATGGCTGGGGCTATGGTGCAGGTCCTGCTACCAAGGAGGAATTCCTGAACCGATATAAGGGACTGACCGATGCCCTTTTGAACAATCCCCATATGTTTGCCTTCTGCTATACCCAGCTGTATGATGTGGAGCAGGAGTTAAACGGTCTGTATACCTATGAACGTAAACCCAAGTTTGATATGGATGTGATAAAGGCAATCAATGCCCGTAAGGCAGCAATCGAGGATCAAAAGCATCCCGACATTGGGGTCAGACCCTCTTATGCACACATTGGGGTCTGACCCTCTTACAATTTTCTCATGCGTCCGATCACGAAAGCACGATTGGCCTGATACCTGTATTTATTGGAACTACGGGGCGAAATCAGGAGTTCCTCATCTGTTTGATTTTTGATCAGGGAAGCCAGGTTGAAAAGCAGCATATTGATGAAAAATTCCTGAAAAACAGAAATTGAACCCCATGGACGCAATATGAACAAAACTTAATAAATTATCAGATAAAGTTCGGATATTATTAGAATTTTATAAATTTAATTACTGGCATCTTACGATGCCAGTAAAAAATAACAAAAAACTTTAGTAAGTTAATTTTAAAAAGCAAAGAGATTAAATTAAAACATATTTTCAGTTGATAGAAAATTAGTGGAGAGATATAATGAAGCGAATTAAATATTATGACAGAGTGTACATGTTTCGAGTGCGAAAGGTAAATAAACAGAAAAATACAGGGAGATTCGCACCGGAAAAATGACAGGATGAAGAGAAAAGCGAAGAGAAGCTAGGTGAAAAAGAAAAGCTAGAATGAGAAATTTGGAAAGAATTAATAAAAATAAGAAGTGTTTAGCAGCAAAAATTATTTGAATTTGCAGTCGCCTTCCGTGAAGACGTGAGTTGAAATAAAATTATTGACTTTCTGATAGAGTAGTGCTAATGTCGCCTTCCGTGAAGGCGTGAGTTGAAATATGTCGCGTAAATGATAATTTGACATCATCGTAGTCGCCTTCCGTGAAGGCGTGAGTTGAAATGGCCGCCATGCCAACTCCTACTCCAACAGCGACGTCGCCTTCCGTGAAGGCGTGAGTTGAGAATACTAGCATTTAGACCCTATAAATGTGCTGTTATAGAACGCCTATAAAGATGTTCCTCCTGCTCATTTGAATATTCTTGGAATATAAGTCTTCAATAGCATAAATACGGACCAAGGAAGCTGTATGAGAAGAAACAGAAGAGTAGAAAGTAAATGCTAAAAGAAAAGATATTATAATAGGAAGAAACATGAGTAAAAAATATTATAAAAAGAAAAAAACAAAAAGTCATGAATTGATTGTTATGCTGGAACATAGGTGTTAAAATCAAATTATATTGTAAGTACGGGGTATATATACAGTAATAAATTTGAGAAGTTTGTGAGCGTTATTTGCGTATACAAAAAGTTTGCATTTCCAAGAAAGAATTGTATAGGTTTGGAGGGATGTCAATGAATACAAGAGCGTATATTCCAATGGATTTTTTGAATGTTCCAGGAACACAGCTTGAGAAACTGCCATGGGAGCATGAACAGATATTGCGGCGGTATCTCAGCATGTCACAGCATATTTGTGAATTGGATGAGTTATATAGTATGATGGTTTTTAACTTGGAAAATATGTTTGAGAAATTCTCTTTACAATTTGACGATCGTATATTCGCTAAGAGAGGAGAAACTGTAGATGTGATTCAGATCAATGCGTTGCTTTGCAATGCCGTCAGCGCAGGGCGGACATTGATAGAATCTATGGAGAAATTTGATGAATTCTATATTTCTAAGGATAAAAGTTTTAAGAAAAACTTCATTTCGAAAGCATATGATCAATATTCGGAGTATAAAATTGTAGACTTTCTGCGAAACTATATGCAGCATGGCCATATACCGATTCATTATGATGAAGAAAAAATTTATTTAGATCTGTCAGAAATTCTGGAGACCACACATCTGAAGATGAATAAAAATCTAAAAAGGATGTTACAAAAGGCCAAAAAGGATTTGTTAGAGTATGGAGTAGCAGATACAAGACTTTGCTGTGTCCCGCTTTTTTATAAGTATTTTCTTTTGATTCATAGATTGTATCGGGCATTTTATTCGTATGCTGAGTATACATTGATGCAGATAGGAGAAGAAAAGCGAAAATTATTGCAGGATCATCCAGAATATGTACGGCAAGTGGATGAGATTGCTTTTGCGCCAGTTTATCAGGATGAATTGGGGCAGCTTCATGGAGTAGCGGTAGAGGACGGTTATGAAGAGAAAATTCGGGAAAATATAACGTATGCAGAAGAAAAACTTCAGGAATACATAAAAGGAAATGGACAGATCTGCAGTTTACAGATTGACTATTGCCTGGAATATCGTATTCCGGAAATGATCCTGATTCATGAGGAGGAGCTGTCGGAAAATCTGGTGTCTTATTGCAAAAAGCATGGACATGAGATTCGGCATGTTTCTTTTTATACGTATTATAAAGATGATATGGATAGCTATACACGCTATAAAATGTTTCCGTATATCCAATTTGAGGAGAGTGTCGAATGGAATGTCCCATATGACAGGGTGACGATTCGGGATTTCCTTCGCACATTTCCAGAGGCAGAGGAAAAAGGAATTCTTGTACAAGCCAACAATATGGGCGGGGATGGAATACAGATCGCGCAGGCGGTTTTGCAGGGATGGAAAACATTTTTATATCACAGTTCCCAGATATTGGACACGCTGGGAATAAACTCCCTGACTGATGCAATCGACTGGGCATCACGGGTAGTTTTTATTTATCAGAGTATTGGATGGCTGAAGAAGTCATTTGGAAAAAGAATCGAGAAGAAACCGACTATTGAGCAATTGGAAGAATATATCAGGAGAGCAGAACGGTGGGAGCTATCGCAGCTTTCATCTACACTGCATGCAGCGCCGGAATTGTTGAAACTGGTATTGAGCGAAGTGGGATATATCAGCCAAGATGGTGAGTTGTTTGTATATGATGAAGTAATAGCTACGCAAAGAAAAGAGGAAGAACGAAAACGTAAGGCAGAAAAAGAAAATTCGCATGGAACCCAGGTAGACTGCAGGAAAATGAATAAGGTGATAGAAGAGCTTAATGTCACGATTTTGTATTATGCAAGTTTACAGAATGAGAAAAAAGCAGAGGAATGTGGGAAAGAGACGAGGATAGGAAAATGCGTGGAGCAGGTGATCTGCAAGTATAGAGAGTTTCTATGGTGGGACGAAGTGAGAGAAGAGCTGAAGGTGAGAGATCCATTGCCGGAAAAATTTACAGAGGAGATCCAAGGAAAGATTTGCAGAGATGTGAGAGCGTTGGAGGAAGAGCTTTCTGGAAAATGCAGGGAATTAGAAAAGAATGAGAGCTTATGAAAATAGAAGAAATGAACATAAGATTACAAATAAAAAGAATAAAAAAGAAATTCTGTAATTTTTTTAAAATAGTGCATATTCCGCAAGAACTGCGCATCCGTTCCAGAGGAACGGAGCGCCATTCCGCTTCAAACTGAGCAAAGCTCAGCAGGTTTATTAGTTACCGTTGTTTACTCTACGATCTCTGCCAGGAAATTCAAGACGATATGCCTTGGATGTCATTCGGCTTAAGCAGGCATCTGCATAGGTGGAATCTCCAGATTGTCCCTGATAAATAAGAGGCGAAATGACCATGTCCTTTTGATGTAGTTCATGCTTTGTCATGTTTATACCAGCCCTGGACGAAGACAGACATTCCTTGTATTTGCGGTCTGCAAAGACAGCATCGTAACGGTACTTGTGAGCAATGGAACAATGATGGATGGCTTTCGGACATCCATTACAGACGTAAGGAGCCTTATCAAGACGGTTACACTGTTCTTTAACGAAATCAGGACAGGTTTGGTTACAGGTTGGACAGGAAGTACACTTAATGTTGCAGAGTATGATTTTCCTGCATACATTTGTTTTTCTGCAGTGATATCTATGAATGCAGAAGTTGTGAGCGTTAAGGAAGGATCCTTTATGATACCAATCACTTACACGATGGAGTTTCACTTCCTTCGAAATAGTTGTAGGATCTTTGCATAAGAAGCGGGCGATATCTTTAAAAGTGCTGCCGTTATTCAGGGAACGCTCAATGTATTTACGGTCTTCAAGGGAAAGATGTTTCTGGTTACCAGGAATATATTTACTCATAGAGATCTCCTTCTACTGCTGTCAGAAGGTCTTCATGAGCATAGCACGAATATATGAAAGATTAAACTCCACTCATGTAGGAGTAAATTCCACCGCATAAGCGGACGATGGAATTTACTTTTGAAATTTTCAGTGAAAGAATTTAGCTTTTAATCACATGACAACGACAGGGTATGATGCTATAATGAGTTTAAAAATAAGAAACGGGGTGACGTTGTATGATGTATCCATATATGACACTGGCAGATGAAACGGAGATTGTTCATTCACAAATTGTTGAAAAAGATGGAATGAAAAAAGTTATTGTAAACTTTGAACGACCAACAGAAGATGGATTTGATTCGGCAAGGTGTGAATTGCCTGATTACAAATGGACAGAACGCCAAGGATATTCGGATGAAGAAATAGCAATGTTTGAAGAACTCCTGCATAGTAATGCTCATTTGCTATACCGGTATGCGGAGAATGGGGGGATTCAAATTGCCTAAATTGTTTATGGTATGTGGATATACGGTATATTTTTGGTCTAATGAAAATGGAGAACCAATTCATGTTCATATATCAAAAGGTAAGCCTACTCCAAATGCGACTAAAATATGGCTTACAAAGTCAGGTGGATGCATTTTGGCAAGTAATGGAAGTAAAATTTCCAAGAAAGAGCTGAATGAATTGATGGAATTTATATCAGCACAGTTTTTCTTTATTTGTGCAAAATGGAAAGAGGCATTTGTGACGGATGAGATAGGATTCTATTGTTAAGCATATTGTAACTTATAGTACATCGGGGACCGGTCCCAAGGCGGTCAATCCAAAAGAAGATCACTATAATTCTGATACAAAGATAAGATTAAAAGATTTTCCTAATATTCCCATGACCTTAGCAAACGAGACACATGGGGGTATGCCCTATGAAAATGAATAGAAAAAGCGAGTAAAACGGCAGGGGTCTCGAAAAGGAGACGGCTGCCGTTTTACTCGCTTTTTACCAGGGTTTTCCAGCAGTACGATAGTTCCCGTCTACTCAGATTTTCATAGGGTCAGACCCCTAGAGTTGCGTGGACCAAAGGCTCTGGGCGACATCCGGGGCGTGACCTACATATACGGAATGTTCTACCGCTTCGGACTGATTGATGTGCCGTAAACGAGGCAAAGCAGAAGATAGGATCAACTTGCCATTTGAGTTCCAAAATGGTAAAATCAAAATGCACTGGGATATAATATCCTTTGCCTGTTAATGTAGCTTCGGAAAGGGCGTGGAAGAATGGCAGCGACGTTAAAACTTCCGGTTGGTATCGAAGATTTTAAGGAAATTCGCCAACAAGGTTTTTACTATATTGATAAGACAAGACTGATTGAACAGCTTCTTGACAGCTGGGGAAAGGTAAATCTTTTTACAAGGCCCCGCCGTTTTGGTAAGACCTTAAATATGAGTATGCTCCGAAACTAACGGATAATGAAAAACAAAGATATGGCGCGCTTGTCCGAATGCAGGACGGAAAATACGCAATGGACGAAGATACGCTGGAATCGGCACTTCAGACATTGCAGAACAGATTATGTCATCGACTGGCTTTTGGGATGATGTCACTGTGTAAAGACTACCTCAAAGATCGTTCCGCCGGACGGGCTGGACTGAACGGTTATTCTGCCGTCATGTACGCGCACGATTTCACGAACCAGGGCCAGCCCAAGGCCTACTCCGCCAAGCTTGCGGCTTCTGGATTTATCTACGCGGAAGAATGGTTCAAATATGCGTTCTTTTAATTCAGCCGGGATTCCGCTTCCGGTATCTTCTACGGACAGGCAGATGTTTTTTCCCTTCCGGTATGCGGTTACGGTAACCTGTCCGCCGAAATGGTTGTATTTGATTGCATTCTCAACAAGATTGTATACCATCCGGTAAATCAAAATGTCACTTCCGACCATCGTGGTATCTTTACAGTTCCCGATCAGTTTTATCTCCTTTTCCTGGGCAAGCGGTTCCAGATCCACCAGTACTTCATCGACAAGGGCGTCAACGGCAATGGTTTCATCCCTGCTTACTGTTTGAAGCTCACTCATATCGAGCAGTGTCTTGACCATTTTGCTGAGCCGGCCGTTTTGCTCCGTCACCATTTTCAGTGTCTGTAAGGTGTCGGCGTCATTGCCCGGATGCGGGGTGGAATGGTATAAATCGAGCTGTACCTGCATGACAGACAGTGGAGTGCGAAGCTCGTGCGCTGCATTTGCCGTAAACTGTCTCTGGATTTCAAAAGCATCTGCGAGACGTTCCAGCATCTTGTTATACGAAATACGAAGCTGGTTCAGCTCTTTTACTTTGTTTTCTTCAATGCGCGAATCGGCCAGATTCTGTGCCTGTACCTCCTCAATTTTTTGGGAGAACTCACGAATGGGTCTGAGTGCATGGCCACTGATAAAATAGGTAGCGACACCGCCAAGAAGGGCCAATAAGGCGGAAAGGATCAGGCTGTTTCTTTTGTAGTCTGCTTTATTGTTGTACACCTGAACAGAGAAATCTCTGGCAAATTCATCCCACTTGTCCTCCGGAATGCTGATATAGATTTGATCGGAACCGTCTGTGGCACCGTCCCCGTCCTGATCTTCGGCATCATCGCCCCGGGCATCTACGGTCTCCTGCAGGGAATCGATATAATAAATTCCGTTTTTATAGACAAGCAGGGTCAGACATCCACAGATGACCGCAATATACAGGGTAATGATACAGGTAAGTCTCCACTGCAGTGATATTTTTTTCATCGGTCGGACTCCTCTCGTATTTGATATCCTTCGCCTACTTTATTCAAAATCGGATCGTATCCAAGTACCGCCCTGAGCTTTCGCCGAAGCGAAGACATATGTACGCGGATGGATCCGCTGAAGCTGTCCACGGAGGCATCCCAGACATGCTCGATCAATTCTTCCTGGCTTACCGGTCTGCCAAGGTGGAGAAGCAGATATTCCAAAATTCCGTTTTCTTTTCTTGTCAGGGAAACCAGGGTTCCGTTGGCATAGGCCTCTCGTTTGATGGTATCGAATTTGATCCCGCCACTTTCCAGACAGACATCCTTCTGCACAAATTTTCTTCTTGTCAGACTGCGGATCCGCGCTTCCAGCTCCTGCAGATGGAACGGCTTTTCCATATAATCATTTGCCCCGGCATCGAGTCCTTCTACTTTGTCTGCAATCTGTCCTCTTGCAGATAAGATCAGCACCTTCGTTTCTTCGTTTTCCTTCCGGAGTTCTTTTAGAAGATCCATTCCGTCCATGCCGGGCAGATTGAGATCCAGGACAATCAGATCATAATTTTCTGCCAGGATGCATTCCAGAGCCTCCGCGCCATCATAGCAGGTATCTACCTCGTACCCGGCGGCGTACAGACTTCTGGCAACTGTGTCACACATTTGTTTCTCATCTTCCACGATTAATAATCTCAAAATTTTTTTCACCTGCCCATTTCTTAACAATGATTTTACAACAGCTATTGTATAATATCAGAGTCAGCTGGTCAATCAATAAAATCAAAGGAGCAACCACATTTTGAAATGCAGAAAAATATCTCAAATTGTTTTAGTTATCACAGGCATAGCAATGATGGGCTATGGCGCCGTCAGAGGGGAAGCGGCTGCTGTGCTTGGGAAAGCAATTAAATTATGTCTGGAGTGTGTCGGAATTGGATAAGAAAAAGAAGTTACGATCAAAGAAAATAGCCGGAATACGCGGGTGGATCCAGGCAGCGGCCACACTGCTTACCAATCCTCATATCCCCAATTTTTTTCAGGGCAAAATATATCAGGGCAAAGCGAAAACGGTATGCGTACCGGGACTAAACTGTTATTCCTGTCCTGCCGCGACGGGAGCGTGCCCCATCGGAGCCTTTCAGGCGGTTGTCGGATCATCCAAATTTAAGTTTTCCTACTACATAACCGGGTTCCTGATTTTACTCGGCGTGACACTGGGAAGATTCATCTGTGGTTTTTTGTGTCCGTTTGGATGGTTTCAGGATTTGCTTCACAAAATCCCCGGAAAGAAATTCTCTACGGCCAGACTGAAGCCGCTGCGGTATCTGAAATATATCATCCTTGTTGTTTTTGTGATTCTTCTGCCGATGTTTGCAACGAATTCGATCGGGATGGGAGATCCGTTCTTCTGCAAATATATTTGTCCGCAGGGCGTTCTGGAGGGGGCGATCCCGCTTTCCATCGGAAATGCCGCAATCCGGTCTGCACTGGGCAAGCTGTTTTCGTTTAAATTCGGTATTCTGATTACGGTTGTCGTGCTCAGCATCTTGTTTTACAGACCTTTCTGCAAATGGATCTGTCCTCTTGGGGCAATCTATTCCTTATTTAATAAGGTAAGCTTTTTACATATCACGATTGAAAACAGCAAATGCGTCGGATGCAACCAGTGTTCCAGGGCATGTAAAATGGATATCGACGTGTGCCGGACCCCAAATCATCCGGAATGCATCCGATGCGGAGCCTGCATCAAGGCCTGCCCGAAGGATGCGATCCACTATCAGTTTCTGGGAAAAACGTGTCAGAAAAAGGACACCGGAGATCAACAGTCAGAGATCAGAAACCATTGATCAGCAGCAGATCACGAAGTATCGAAGGATGATATTGAATTCTTGTTTTTTACATTATACTATCTTAAAAGGAGCCATAACTTATGAAAACCAAAAGAACTTTTATCCCTGTTTTTACACTCAGCGTAGCATTATTACTTACCGCATGCAACGGAAAAGAGGCTGCAGACACAAAGAAAACGCAGACAACACAGACGGAATCCGGCACAGAAGCTGTTACGGGATCTGTTGCGGAATCCGGAACCGAAACGGCAGGGGCTTCCGGCACAAAGCTGGACGATTTATATCAGCAGGAAAACCAGATTTTTGCAGATCATGCGGATGTATGGAATAAGGTGTTTGGCATGATGAATAAAAGCACGGCTGATCCGAGCGGAAATTATGGGGATTATCTGGCAGACACGGTTGAAGCCAACAAGGACTCTTTTTCAGAGGACGAGCTGAATACACTGACGGATGATATTGCAACGATACGAAAAATCGAGGAACAGATAGCGGAAATGGAAAATGGCAATACAGCATCGGAAGATAGCAACGCGAAAAACGATTCCGAAGAGGCATCTCCGTTCCGGGATTTTTCGGGTCAGGATTATGATGGCAACACAGTTGACGAAAGTCTGTTTTCCAAAAATGCGGTAACGGTCGTGAATTTCTGGTTTACCGGCTGCAAGCCTTGTGTTGCTGAGTTATCCAAGCTGAACGAATTAAACGATGCAATCAAATCCATGGGAGGCGAGGTTGTAGGCATCAACACAGAAACCTTCGACGGAAATCAGGATGCGATCAAAGAAGCAGCAGCGGTTCTTGAAAGCCAGGGTGCGAAATACCGCAATTTTTCCATTGACTCTGCTTCCGCTGCAGGAAAGTATGCTTCCGATATTATGGCATTTCCGACCACAATCTTAGTCGATCGAAATGGAAATATTGTGGGAGAACCGATGCTCGGCGGAATCGACAATCAGGAGAATTATGATACGCTGATGAAACAGATCCAGTCCGTGATTGATGCAGACAGCGCGAAGTAAGACGAGAGCTGCGGCGTTTTTTGGGAGAGAAAATGGGAGTGCGAAAAAACAAAGTTACGTTTTTTCGCACTCCTTTTCATAACAAGATTTTAAAAAAATACATTTACGAAACGATGTACTGTGCTGTACCTGTCCCGAAAAGCTGCTCGGTGCTTAGAACAAGAGCTGAGGTCACACGGCGATTCCCCACATATATGCACACGTTTTCGGAACCACCAGTAATCCGACCTTTGGTTTTGATAGCAGCCATTTGACAAACAACAGCCGGGTTCCTGCTCTGCGAAAGGGCAGAAAATAAGGAAAACTTTGCGCAATTAAAAGGAGCATACCGCAGCAGCGATATGCTCCTTTTGAACTACCTGGGTAAATATTATTCACAAAGTTTGGAGAAAGCGTCAGCTACGAACTGAACTTTTGTTCCAACGATAACCTGTACAGAGGTTTTGCCAGGTTTGATCACGCCTGCCACGCCGGCAGATTTGATTACCTTGTCGTTTACGGCAGTGATATCTTTCACTTCCAGTCGCAGTCTTGTAACGCAGTTATCAATGCTTGTGATGTTTTCTTTTCCGCCGCAGCCTTCCAGAATTTTAGCTGCGATTGCGGTATAGTTATCACTTGCCAGTTCTACTTTTTTCTCTGCTTCGAGATCGTCATCTTCGCGTCCAGGAGTCTTCAGATCCCATTTCTTGATAGCAAACAGGAATACGAAGTAGAATACGAGGAATGCTGCGATTCCAAGCGGAATGATCAGCCATATTTTCTGTGCTGCGGGCAGTGAGGATGAGAACAGGAGGTCCATAGCACCGGCGGAGAAGCTGAATCCTGCACGGAAGCCGAGAGCAACTGTGATCATAGTAAAGATACCATACAGTAATGCATAGATTACGTACAGAACAGGAGCAAGGAACATAAATCCGAACTCAAAAGGTTCTGTAACGCCACAGATGAATGCGCAGACTGCAGCAGAAGCTACCAGACCGATCGCAGCTTTTTTCTTTGCAGGTTTTGCACATCTTACCATAGCAAGTGCAGCACCAGGAATACCGAACATCATACATGGGAAGAATCCGGACATGTACATACCAAGGCTCCAGGTTACATCAGCAGATGTTTCACCAGCCCAGAAGTGCTTCAAGTCACCAAGACCGATCGTGTCAAACCAGAATACATTGTTCAGAGCGTGATGTAATCCGGTCGGGATCAGCAGACGGTTCAGGAATGCATAGATACCGGCACCGACAACATCAAGGCTGACAATAGATTTACCGATTGCTACCAGAGCACCGAACAGTAATGGCCATACCAGTAACAGAACAGCAGATACAACGATAGAAACAACACCGGAAACAATTGCTACACAGCGTTTGCCGCTGAAGAAGGATAACCAGTCCGGAAGCTTGGTGTCTTTGAAACGGTTATAGCAGGCAGATCCGATGATACCGGCCAGGATCCGATGAACGGGTTTTCGATCTTGTCAAAGGCCAGCGTCTTTGTAGCACTCTCAGCGATGGACGGGATGATAGTTGTAACAACTCCGGTAGAAAGAAGTGTTGTGATCATCAGCCAGGATGCCAGAGCTGCGATTCCGCCGGTACCGTCATTCTTTTCTGACATACCGACACCAACGCCGATTGCAAAGAGAATTGCCATGTTGTCGATCAGAGCTGCTCCTGCTTTTACGAGAAACAGACCGATCAGGTTTACTGCGCCCGAGATCTCGCCGCCCTGCATCGTTGCCGGACACAGCCGGTATCCGATACCCATCAGGATACCGCAGATCGGCAGTACTGCTACAGGAAGCATGAGGGCTTTCCCTAGTTTCTGAAGAAATTTCATATATTTCTCCCTCCTTAAAAGATAATTTATATAACTGGATACCTCCAATTAGATACGTGAATTTACCGAATCCATCCAATATACTTACAAAAGCAAGTGCAGAAAAGACATTGAGAGTGCATTTCACAAAAGCAAGTGAGAAAAGACTTCAAGCGTACATTTCATAAAAGAAGAGGATGAAGATTCATCTGACGAAAGATCAAAAAAAGATCAGGAAATACTGAGAACGGCTTCGTCTAAGGAAACTTCGCCCTCTTTTTTCAAGCTGATTTTCCCGTAATCATCGGTATTGCAAATCAGTACCGGAGTGACTGTGTTCAATCCGGCCCCGGTGATCTTGTCCAGATCGACATCCATCAGAAGATCTCCTTTTTTGACCTGATCGCCGGCTGCAACGTGTGCGGTAAACGGTGCGCCCTTTAGTGTAACCGTATCCAGGCCGATGTGGATCAGGATTTCGGTTCCGGAGCTGCTTATGAGCGTGATGGCATGAAGAGTATCAAATACCATGGCTATTTCACCGTCTGTCGGTGCATAAATTTTTCCCTCAGACGGAATCACTGCAAATCCGTCCCCCAGGATTTTTTCGGAAAAGGTAGGATCCGGGACTTCGGAAAGCGGAACTACTTTTCCTTTGCAAGGTGCGTAAAGAACATTTTCTTTGTTCTTTCCTTTTAGAAAATGAAACATAAAATTGATATCTCCTTTCGAAAATAAGGTGCGATGTTTTTTCGGGATAGGGATCCGAGTTCATCTGTAATTACGTTGAGTGATTTTTTGTGAAAAAATTTGGTGTTTTACCCTTTGATCCGTTCTGTTTGACGTAAAAAGTCAACAAAATGCCGTTGGAAAAGGAAACAGAGTATTTATTAAAAACAAAATTGCATAATTCTGCACGAACTTCTCAATAGATTATATACATAATAACTGATACGTAAGGATTTGTAAATACTTTTTTTGATATTTATGACAAAAGAATCTACTTTCAAAAGGAGAAAAATCGGTAGTTTAACCAACTAATGCGTTACTGCGATAAAAGAAGAATATACACACATTGGGGTCAGACCCCATTACTGTTGTGGGAAACTTTTGGGCGGTTCCTGTTTTTTGGTTTGAAATTCGAAAAATCTTTATACAATCTTAATGCCATGGAAAAGGTATTTATACGTTTTTAAAGCGGAAGTCTCTAAAATAAGGAGGAATCAAAAAGAAGGAGTAAAAAGAGAAATGTGGAGTATAAAACTGCGATACAGGAAACAATGGTCGTCGTTTGAAATTATCATTCTTGGATTTGCGGGGGTAATTCTGGCAGGAGCACTGCTTTTGATGCTTCCTGTGGCTTCGCGGGAAGGAAATGTAACGCCATTTACAGAAACACTGTTTACTGCAACATCAGCCGCCTGTGTGACAGGACTGGCAGTCAGAGATACAGGAAGCTACTGGTCCGTCTTTGGACAGAGCGTGATTTTGCTGCTCATTCAGATCGGCGGTCTTGGTGTGGTTACGATCGCTGTTTCGATTGCGATGCTTTCCGGGAGAAAAATTTCCCTGATGCAGCGAAGCACGATGCAGGATGCGATTTCTGCCCCGAAGGTGGGCGGAATTGTGCGCCTGACGCGTTTTATCCTCAAAGGAACCTTTGGAATTGAACTGTTGGGGGCGTTGTTTCTTCTGCCTGTTTTTTTACGGGATTACGGCGGAAAAGGAATCTGGATGGCGTTGTTTCATTCTGTATCCGCATTCTGCAATGCAGGATTTGATCTTCTTGGAAAAACGGATCATCTGTATCCGTCCCTGACTTCTTATGTGGGAAATCCACTGGTTAATCTTACGATTATGGGGCTGATTGTAACAGGTGGAATCGGATTTCTGACCTGGGATGATATCTATACAAAAAAATACCATTTTCGTCAGTACTGCATGCAAAGCAAGGTGATCCTGCTTACAAGTCTGTTTCTGATTTTTGTTCCGGCGGCCTTCTTTTTCTTCCGGGATTTCGCCGGAATGCCGGTCAAGGAGCGGACGCTCTGCGCATTGTTTCAGTCCGTGACAACAAGAACGGCCGGATTTAATACGGCAGATCTTTCCGGGATGACAGGTGCTTCCCAGGCGATTATGATTGTTCTGATGATGATTGGCGGAGCACCGGGATCAACGGCTGGCGGAATGAAAATTACCACATTTGCCGTGCTGACAGCTAATGCGTCTGCTACGTTCCGTCAGAGAGAGGACACACAGATGTTTGGACGCAGGGTGGGCCAGGAGGTATTAAAAAATGCATCTACGATTCTGATGATGTATCTTTTTCTGGTGCTGATGGGAGGAATGGTGATCAGTGTGGCAGAAAATCTGCCGATTTCTGAGTGTCTGTTTGAGACAGCATCTGCTGTTGGAACGGTTGGCCTGACGCTTGGAATTACGCCGCAGCTCGGTGTTCTTTCGAAAGGAATTCTGATCGCACTGATGTTTCTTGGAAGGGTTGGCGGTCTGACGCTTGTTTATGCTGCGATGCCGGGGAGAAAGAGCGCACATGCAAAAATGCCGCTGGAAAAAATAAATGTAGGATAAGAAGAGAGGAAGAGATGAGATGAAAAATATTTTACTGATTGGAGTAGGAAGATTTGGGAGACATATTGCCATGCATCTGAATCAGCTTGGACATCAGGTGATGGCGGTAGACCGAAATGAGGAACGGATCGACGCCGTGATGCCGTATGTGACAAATGCACAGATCGGTGACAGTGTCAATGCAGACTTTCTGCGATCCCTTGGTGTGGGAAATTATGATGTCTGTATTGTGACGATCGGAAGCAGCTTTCAGGATTCGCTGGAAACCGCGTGTCTTTTGAAGGAGTTGGGCGCAAAATGGGTCGTGTCCCGGGCAGAACGGGATGTACAGGAAAAATTCCTGTTGCGGAACGGAGCGGATCAGGTTGTTTATCCGGAAAAACAGATGGCAAAATGGACAGCAATTCGTTACAGCTCGGATCATGTGTTTGACTATATTGAAATTGACAGTCAGTATGCGATTTTTGAGGTTGAAATCCCGGAGAACTGGATTGGAAAAAATGTCGGCCAGCTGGATATCCGGAAAAAATACGGTATTAATATTCTGGCAACAAGAAAATATGGAAAAACAGATGTTGCGGTGTCTCCGGAGACAGTTCTGGATGGCGATGCTACCATATTGGTTCTTGGTGAATATAAAGCGATCCAGAAATGTTTTCGAATCTGAAAGAGAGGTGATTTCTGTGTTAAGTGTAGGACTGCTCTTCGTTACCCTGGTCGGTTTTTTGTCTGGAGGTGTGCTCGTGGATCAGATAGAGACATTTTTCACGGAAAACAGAAGAGAGGAACCGGAAACGGGACAAAATTTCACGGAAAACAGAAAACAAGAACAGGGAACGGGAGAAAAAAAGATTTCCTGACTATAGCTTTCTCTTCATTTATGATCTACAATAGGAGGTGGGGTGAGACAGTTGGAAAAAGAAAAACAAAAAAAAGAGCATATCCTGGTGTGTCTGTCCTCTTCGCCATCCAATGAAAAAATTATTCGGACTGCGGCGCAGATGGCACAGGCGTTTCAGGCCGGCTTTACGGCATTGTATGTGCAGACAGCAGAAAAAACAGAAAAAACACCGGAGGATCTGGCAAGGCTGCAGAAGCATGTTCGTCTGGCAGAGCAGAGCGGGGCAGAAATTGTAACGACACACAGTGAGGATATTGCCCTGCAGATTGCAGAATACGCAAGAATTTCCGAGGTGACGCGGATTGTCATTGGAAAGAGCATGATGAAGCAGGGCTATTTCCATCAGCGAAGGGTGTGGACCGAGCGTCTGACGGATCTTGTGCCTGATCTGGAAATTCACATCATTCCAGACTCAGACGTGTACCGGAGATATCAGAAACGAAAAAAATTTCTGGAGTGGATGGAGTTGCCTTCCTGGAAAGAACTGATGCTTACGGTTCTGATTCTGGCTGCTGCGACCGGAATTGGAGAAATCTTTTTTCGGCTCGGTTTTACCGATGCCAATATCATTACCGTATATTTGTTTGGCGTCATGCTGACATCTATTCTGACCAGCGGTTATACCTGTAGTGTAATCAGTTCTGTGGCAAGTGTTATCCTGTTTAATTATTTTATGACAGAGCCAAGGCTTTCGTTGTATGCGTATGGTTCCGGCTATCCGGTGACCTTTGCGATCATGCTTGGCACTTCAATCCTGACCAGTACGCTTGCTTCAAAATTGAAAGAAAATGCAAAGCTTTCTGCACGAGATGCCTTTCGAACCAAGATTCTTTTTAATACCAGCCAGCTTCTGCAAAAGGCAGAGGATGCGTCAGAAATTTTTGATATTACGGCAACGCAGCTGATAAAGCTTCTGGGAAGAAATCTGGTTGTGGCGCCGGTAGAAAAAAAGAAAAACGGCATTGTGCAGGGAACTCTTTATAACGCCGAAACAGGAATAAAATCAGAAAAAGTTTTTAATGTGAAAGAACAGGAAATCCTGCAGTGGGTTCTGAAAAACCGGAAACGGGCGGGAGCTATGACAGAACGTTTTTCTGAAGAACCGTATCTGTACCTTTCCATCTATGCGGCACAGAACAGATATGGTGTGATCGGCATTTTCATCGGACAAAAGCCACTGGATGCGTTTGAGAACAGTATCCTGCTTTCTATTCTGGGAGAGTGCGCCATGGCACTGGATCGGGAACAAAGTGCGAGAGAAAAAGAAGAGGCGGCAGTCATGGCGAAAAATGAGCAGCTTCGGGTGAATCTGTTGCGGACGATTTCCCATGATCTGCGCACACCACTGACATCAATTCTCGGCAATGCAGACTCTTTGATCAGTAACTTTGACGCACTGGACGAAGGGATGCGGAAACAGATTTTTTCGGATATTTATGAGGATGCCGGATGGCTGATTGAACTGGTGGAAAATCTGCTTGCGCTTACGAAAATAGAAGATGGAAGTGTAAAACTGCAGTTATCTGATCAGGTGGTTGAGGATGTAGTACGTGAGGCGCTGCGCCATGTAGAACGGCGGAAAAACGAACATAAAATTACGGTGGACTGCGGGGAAGATGTACTGCTCGCCCGCATGGATGCAAAGCTGATTGTACAGGTATTGGTAAACCTGATCAACAATGCAGTAAAATATACACAGACAGGATCCAAGATCCGGATTACAGCCGGAAAAGAAGAAAAAAACGTATGGATTGCGGTGGAGGATAATGGACCCGGCATTCCGGCGGAGTGCAGGGAGCATGTATTTGAAATGTTCTATTCCGGAAAAAATAAGGTGAGTGACAGCCGCAGAAGCCTTGGCCTTGGGCTGGCACTGTGCCGCTCCATTGTAAATGCGCATGGCGGGGAACTGGTGCTTCGTGACTGCGCTCCGCACGGCTGTCATTTTCGTTTTACGCTGCCGCTCAGTGAGGTGAATTTAAATGAATAAGACATTGATACTGGTCGTGGAAGACGATACGCCGGTCCACAACCTGATTACGACAACACTGAAAACACACGATTATAAATAACCACATTGGGGTCAGACCCCATTACTGTTTAGAAATTTTGTTCTTGTTTTGGCAATTCTGACACTGCAGACTGTGCTGAATGACAATATCAAAACGGCAGAAGATGTTGAAACTTATCTGGGTCTTAACACCCTGGTCGTTGTTCTGGATTTTGGAAGCAAAAAGAAATCCAGAAGACGAAGAAAAGACTGAACATAAACACAGAAAATTAAAAAGGAGCATCTCCGGTTTCGAACTTGAAACCTGGAGATGCTCCTTTTTCGTATGCTGCAGAATGAAAAATTATTCTCCCGCCACCGTCACATCCCGCAGCAGTACCGCACACGGTACCACGCGGTTGTTTATCTGCTGTGTCTCTTTCGAGAAAGTCAGATTTTTCAGCACATCGTCATAACGGGCGGAAAGTGATCCGCTGGTTGTCGGATGGGAGGTGGTTCCGTCGCTCTCATACGCGAGCCGGATCTCACCGCCGCAGGTGCCGCTTACGGCATCCATATCAAACGCACTGAAATCGGTGATTTCTATATGCGGCATGCTGCGCAGCTCGTCGAGTGTTTTCGAACCGCCTTCAACTACCATGTTATTCATGGAAGTAGTATCCTTCATGCCGATATAATGGGCATGCTGAAGGCTGCCCCAGTAGGAGCGGCAGATGCCGTTTTCAAACAGAACGCGCTCGGCTGCCGGCATACCGGTTTCGTCGTACGGCGCGTTTTTGGCAGAGCCGTCGAGCGTCGGCACGAGGCGGATATTCAGCGGATCCGCATCCGCACCGGTGATGGCTTCACCGATTTTTGCCTTTGCGACGCCCATATACTGATAAGAAGCATTGGTATGCATAGCAAAATACTGGAAGAAACTGCCGACGGCGTCTCCGCTTAAGAGAACATCGGCGTGCTCGTTCTGGCGGGTCGGAACAGCATTCAGACGCTGGCGGCCGGTGTGGAACATTCCGCGCACTTCGGCGATGATCTTCTCGGCAGATTTGTCGGAGAAGCGGAGATCCTTGTAGATCTCAATCTCATGATCATCCTTGCGGGAGTTTGTGACAACCTCGATCTCGCAGTCAAAGCCGGAGAAGGTGACATCGACACCGCGGGAATTGCGGATGTGTGTCTGCTTCTGGTTGACGAAAATCTCATAGGAGTTTACGCGGGAATCCTCTTCCGCCTTGATTTCCTGCATAGCCTGCACCAGTTTTACGAGTTCAGCGGTAAGATCGCGGGAAGCATCAGCCATGTCGGCGCTTGCCTGGGCATCCGATGGCTCTGCAACAGGGTACCATGGGTTCTGCACAAACTGTGCGGCGAACAGCGCCTGGTCAATTTCCTGCTTCATTTCTTCGCGGGAAATGCCCTGGTGGATCTCTTTTTCTGCGCTTCCGCGGAATTTTCCATCCTCACTGTCGACAAAGACGGTCAGAAACGTATGAGTTACTTTTTTCGCGCGGCTCATGTCGAGCTTCTGACCGATGAAAAATGCCTCGCGGGATTCGGTCTGCTCTTCGCGGATCAGAAAGTCGCTGGCTTTGCTTGCTTTTAATACATCGTATAATTCGTTCATCAGCCTAACCTCACTTTACATTTCAGATACGGGCCGCCATCGCTGACTTTGACCCATTCTTTGTGACCTTTTCCGCACATGCCGGAGCCGAAGAGCTCTTCTTTGTCGGAAACCATGGAGATGCTCTTTAAGAGATCCGGAACGTAGCCGGTCAGGGTGACAGGAGATACGACTTTTCCGGTCAGCTTACCATCTTTGATCTCGCGGCCGAGTCCGACCATGCACTGGATGCCCCAGTGTTTCGGGTCTTCCATACCGGACTGAACGCTTTCGAGAAGATAGCCGTGCTCAATCGAAGCGATCATATCATCGAGTTTGTCTGTGCCTGCGGTGAAGTAGGTGTTGGTCATACGGGAGTAGACTTTGCGCTCGAAGCTCTCGCGTTTTCCGTTTCCGGTCGGCGTGGTGCCAAGGCGGAGTGCGCTTACGAGATCGCTGATGCCGGTAACGAGTGTACCGTGGTCGATGACCGTGGTGTCGGTGCCGAGCGTTCCCTCATCATCAAAAAGATAACTGCTGACCTGCTGTGCGCCGACTGCTCCGTCGTGCATGGAGGAGAGCTGGGAGGCAACAGGCTTGCCGATATACTCTTTGGCGAGTGCGCGGTCTTTGACAAACATATCCATCTCGACACCGTGGCCGAATGCCTCGTGTGCAATCACGCCGGTGACATCCGGTGCGGTGATGACATCGTACATGCCAGGGGTGACCGGATCGGAGTGGAGCTTGTCGTACAGAACGGCGATGATTTCCTCAACAATCGCATCCATCTCATTTAAGATTTCCACGCCTTTCAGGCCGGAGCAGGAACGGTACGACATATTCTGTTTTCCGTTTTCTGTGCCGATTGCGGAAAGGGAGCCCTCCGAGAAAGCGTAGGACTGCATCAGATCCTTTTTGGAGGAGAGGAACAGCTTGTTGACACGGGCAAAGCTGACGGTACTCTGGAATTCCAGAATTCCTTCATGGGCAGCGCCGGCGTTGCAGAGTTTCCGAAGGTGGGAGAGAATCTCCTCTGCGGAGACGGTCTCTGGGTCAATCTCGATTTCATTCTGCATCGTTTTTGCGATGGCTTCTTCCTGCACGAGAGGAGACTCCATCTGCGCAATGCCGAGTGCCTTTAATGCCTGAAATTCGGATTTCAGCGCGGAAGTAATTTCCTCCGCAAGATCTGCGGCATCGGTGAGGTTGTTGAAGGAATATTCGGTGTAGGAACCGTCCTGCCATGCACGGACAACGAAGCCGCGTTCACAGAAGTGATAATCGCCGACGGTGGTCTGATGCATGCTGACGCGGTAGGTCGTACCTTTGACATCGGTGCAGAGCACGCTGACATAATCGAATTCGCGCTCGAGCAGACGGATCAGTTCCTGAATCTGTGGTTTGATTTCCACAAGATAGGATGACATTGGAACCTGCATAAGTTTGGTGTCCTTTCTGGAGCCTGCCGGAGTGTTCGATAGAGAACCTGCGCCGGGGCTCAAAATAATAGAATCCGGAAAAAATAGTTTCGAAAAAATCCCGAACATAGTTTCATTATAGAAGTGGGAAATGGAAAAAGCAATAAAAAAAGGTTGACAAAATGAATTTTGATGATATACTTTGAATATCAAAACATTTGAAAAGAAAAATGTTTGAGAATGAAATAAGCAAGAGGACAGTAAGGTGAAAAACGGCAGAATTGCGGGAACCGGTTCGTATGTACCGGAGACGATATGGAAAAATGAAGATCTGGAAAAGATGGTGGATACGAGCGATATCTGGATCCGGGAGCGGACGGGAATCGGTGCGCGCCACATAGCCGGGGAGGAGACGGTTGCCCAAATGGCAGTAAAGGCGGCGAGAAGAGCGCTGGAAAATGCCGGGATCTGTTCGACAGAACTGGATCTGATTCTTGTCGGAACCTCCTCGTCGGAGAGCATCTTTCCGAATACCGCCTGTCTTGTGCAGGATGAAATCGGTGCCTTCCGTGCCGCCTGTCTCGATGTCAGCGCCGCCTGCACCGGATTTCTTGCGGTGTATGAGCTGGGCCAGCTGTATATCCGGAGCGGCAAGGCAAAAAACGTGCTGCTGATCGGCGCGGATGCCCTGAGCCGCCTGGTGGACTGGAGTGACCGCGGAACCTGCATTCTGTTCGGGGACGGCGCGGGAGCCGTTGTGCTGACGGCAGAGGAGCAGGAGACAAAAGCGTGCGAAAAGATCCATTCTGATGGAGAAAAAGGCGTGTCGCTGACCTGCGAAAAGGGAACGTATCTGCAGATGGACGGCCGTGCCGTGTTCCAGTTTGCTTTATCCCGCGTGCCGGAAGTCATCCGCGAGGTGCTCGCGGAAGCCGACATGGCGGTCGAAGAGATTGATGCGTTTATCCTTCATCAGGCAAACAGCCGCATCATCGACGGCGTGGCAAAACGACTGAAAGCACCGAAAGAAAAATTTCCGCGGAATATCGAAGCATACGGCAATACATGTGCGGCGAGCATTCCGATTCTGCTGGATGAGTGGAACCGGTCCGGCAGAGCCAAAAAAGGACAGAGAATCGTTCTCTCCGGTTTCGGAGCAGGACTGATCTGGGGCGCGGCGTACCTGGAATGGTAAGAAACGCCCATATAAAATAAGAAGAATAAGAAAAAAAGTGAGGACAAAAACATGTTAGAAAAAGTAAAAGAAACCGTAGCAGAAGCACTGGGAGCAGACATCGATACCATCACAGCGGAGACTTCCTTCAAAGAGGATCTCGGAGCAGATTCCCTGGATCTGTTTGAAATGGTCATGTCCCTCGAGGACACCTGCGGCGTGGAAATCCCGACCGAGGATCTGGAAACGATGGTAACTGTCGGTGATGTTGCAGAGTATCTGGAGCAGCACAAAAACTAAGAAAGATCGGGAAGCAGGAGGAAGCGATTCATGATCACAGAAGTGACAAAATTACTCGGGATTCAGTATCCAGTCATTCAGGGCGGCATGGCCTGGGTGGCGGAGCATCATCTGGCAGCGGCAGTTTCCGAGGCCGGCGGCCTTGGCCTCATCGGAGCATCGGCGGCACCGGCAGAGTGGGTTCGGAATGAAATCCGCGAAGCAAAAAAACTGACGGACAAACCGTTCGGCGTCAACATCATGCTGATGAGCCCGTATGCGGATGAGGTGGCAAAAGTGGTTGCCGAGGAAGGCGTAAAAGTCGTTACGACGGGCGCAGGAAATCCGGAGAAATATATGGAACTGTGGAAAAACGCTGGTATCCGCGTCATCCCGGTGGTCGCTTCCGTGGCTCTTGCAAGACGAATGGAGCGCGCAGGCGCAGATGCCGTTGTGGCAGAAGGATGTGAGTCCGGCGGCCATATCGGCGAGACGACAACGATGGCACTCGTTCCGCAGGTGGCAGATGCCGTAAAAATTCCAGTCATTGCGGCCGGTGGAATTGCGGACGGACGCGGCATGGCAGCAGCCTTTATGCTGGGTGCCGAGGCGGTTCAGATGGGAACGCGTTTTGTCGCTTCGAAAGAGGCCGTTGTGCATGAAAATTACAAGCAGCTGGTGATCAAGGCGAAAGATATTGATACCCGCGTGACAGGCCGCACAACCGGTCATCCGGTGCGGGCGATCCGAAATGAGATGACACGCCATTATCTGGAACTGGAAAAAGAGGGAGCTCCGTTCGAAGAGCTGGAAAAACTGACGCTCGGCGGTCTTCGAAGAGCCGTTGTGGACGGCGATGTCAAAACCGGAAGCGTGATGTCCGGTCAGATTGCAGGTATGGTAAAAGACGAGAAAAGCTGCAAAGAAATCATAGAGCAGATGATGAATGAGATGGAAGAACTTCTGAAAGGAGCACCGGCGCGGTTATGAGTAAAACAGCATTTATGTTTCCTGGACAGGGTTCCCAGTGTGTCGGCATGGGCGCGGATTTTTATGAAGCATGTCCGAAAGCGAGAGCCGTCTACGATATGGCATCCGAGCTGATCGGGATTGATATGAAAAGACTCTGTTTTGAGGAAAATGAACATCTGGATCAGACAGAGTTTACCCAGATTGCACTGCTGACAACCGGAATGGCGATGGAGCAGTCCATCCGGGCGTGCGGCCTTACGCCGGATGTGACAGCGGGCCTCAGCCTTGGCGAGTACAACGCGATTGTGTCCGCCGGCGGTATGGAAATGGCGGATGCGATGAAGGTCGTCCGCAGAAGAGGCATCCTGATGGAGGAGGCCGTTCCGGCAGGCGAGGGCGCGATGGCGGCGGTGCTCGGCATGGAAGCTGCAAAAATCGAAGAGATTTTGAGCGGGATTTCCGGCGCCTACATTGCCAATTACAACTGCCCGGGTCAGATTGTCATCACCGGATATGAGGCGGCAGTGGCAGAGGCTTCGGAAAAGTTAAAAGAAGCAGGCGCAAAGCGGGTACTTCCGCTGAATGTAAGCGGCCCGTTCCATTCCCCGATGATGGAAGCTGCGTCCCAGGGGCTGACCGAAGCGCTCGAGGGCGTCGGCTTTATGGAGTTGAAGATTCCGTATGTGACGAATGTAACCGGCCAGTATGTGCGTGATACTGCACTGACGCGCGGCCTTCTGATCCAGCAGGTGGCATCCGGTGTGCGGTGGCAGCAGAGCATCGAGGCAATGATTGCGGACGGCGTTGATACCTTCGTGGAGATCGGACCGGGAAGAACACTGACCGGCTTTTTAAGAAAAATCAACCGGGATGTAAAAGGTTACAATATCCGCACCTATGAGGAAATGCATCAGGTGTGCGAAACTTTATTATAGATAGTGGATTATGCAGCAGGAGAATGAGATGTTAAGTGGAAAAACAGCAGTAGTAACGGGCGCATCCCGCGGAATCGGGCGTGCGATTGCAGAAAAACTGGCGGCGGAGGGAGCCTTTGTTGTCATCAATTACAATGGTTCAAAAGAGGCGGCCGAAACCGTGCTTGCGGGAATCCGCGCGGCAGGAGGAGACGGCTGCGTGATGCAGTGCAATGTATCGGATTTTGCGGCGTGTGAAGCGTGGATGAAGGAAATTCTTGCTTTGTATGGGAAAATCGATATTCTGGTCAACAACGCGGGCATCACAAAGGACGGCCTTCTGATGGGCATGTCGGAGGAAGCCTTCGACCGTGTCATTGAGACAAACCTCAAGGGAACGTTCAACTGCATCCGCTTTGCGGCACGGCCGATGATCCGTCAGAAGAGCGGCTGCATCATCAACATGGCTTCTGTGGTCGGCGTGGCAGGAAACGCCGGACAGGCAAATTATGCGGCATCGAAAGCAGGTGTGATCGGCCTGACGAAAACAGCGGCACGGGAACTGGCATCCCGCGGCATCCGCGTCAATGCGATTGCGCCGGGCTTTATTGAGACCGATATGACGGAGGTTCTTTCGGATAAAGTGAAAGAAGCATCCGTATCCCAGATTCCTCTCGGCCATTTCGGAAAGCCGGAGGATGTGGCAAACCTGGCCGCATTTCTGGCATCCGAAGCGGCAGCTTACATCACCGGACAGGTGATTCACTGCGACGGCGGCATGGTGATCTAAGAAAAGGAGAGTTGGAATGAAGAGAAGAGTAGTCATCACAGGGCTGGGTGCGGTAACCCCGATTGGAAATACCGTGGAGGAATTCTGGAACGGCGTCCGCAAGGGAGCCTGCGGAATCGGAACGATTACGAAATTTGATACAGCAGAATATAAAGTACATCTGGCAGGCGAGGTCAAAGGCTTCGTGGCAAAAGAACGCATGGATTTCAAGGCGGCAAGACGAATGGGAACTTTCTCCCAGTATGCCGTTGCGGCAGCAAAAGAAGCGTTTGCAGATGCCGGCATTTCCATGGAGAATGAAGATCCGTTCCGCGTCGGCGTTCTGGTGGGCTCCGGCGTCGGTGATCTGAATGCATGCGAGCAGGCGAAAGCCAAAATTGATGCCGGAAATCCGTCCCGCGTCAACCCGTTTACCGTTCCGGTGATGATTGCGAACATGGCGGCGGGAAACGTTGCGATTGCACTCGGCGCGAAAGGAAAATGTACCAGCGTGGTGACGGCGTGTGCGACAGGAACGCACTGCATTGGCGATGCCTTCCGCGCAATTCAGTACAACGACGCGGACATCTGTGTGGCAGGTGGTGCGGAGAGCGCAATTACGCCGGTCGGCGTGGCAGGCTTTTCGGCACTGACCGCACTTTCCGAGTCGGAAGATCCGCTGCGGGCTTCGATTCCGTTTGATAAGGACCGGAACGGTTTCGTCATGGGCGAGGGCGCCGGCATTCTCGTACTTGAGGAGCTGGAGCACGCGAAACAGCGCGGCGCGAAGATCTATGCAGAGGTAGTCGGATACGGCGCAACCTGCGATGCGTACCACATTACTTCTCCATTGGAAGATGGAAGCGGTGCGGCACGTGCGATGGAGCTTGCGATGGAAGAAGCGGGAGTAAAACCGGAAGAAGTTACTTATATTAATGCACACGGAACGTCCACACATCACAACGATCTGTTTGAAACGCGTGCGATCCGGAAAGCCTTCGGTGATGCGGCAGACCATGTGCTGGTCAACTCGACGAAATCGATGGTCGGTCATCTGCTCGGCGCGGCAGGCGGTGTGGAAGCTGTTGTCTGTGCGAAATCCATTCAGGACGGCTTCGTGCATCAGACGATTGGAACAAAGGAAGCAGATGCGGAATGCGATCTGAATTACTGCATCGGCGCTCCGGTGGAAACCGATGTGAAACTGGCAATGAGCAATTCCCTTGGTTTTGGCGGCCACAATGCGGTGCTGCTGTTTCAGAAATATGAATAAAGCGGCATCGTGTTCCGGTGCAGAAAGGAAAATAAGATGGAATTAGATCAGATTTTACAGTTGATTGATAAAGTTTCGGATTCTTCGCTGACCGCGTTTGATTACGAGGCTGATGGGATCAAGATTGCCATGGAGCATGGAAAAGCAGCTCCGGTGCAGGTGCAGATGAGCGGGGTTCCATCCGGCGCCGGTCTGCAGATGGCAGAGATGATGGGCGGAGCAAATGGCGTGACAGCGAAAGAAGCAGCCATGCCGGAGAGAAAAGAAACGGCAGGAAAAAGTACAGCGGCTGAGGATCACAGCGAAGCAGAAGAAGGCGTTTTTGTGACATCCCCGCTGGTCGGAACGTTTTATACAGCTCCGGCAGAGGATGCCGAGCCGTTTGTGAAGGTCGGCGACACCGTGAAAAAGGGACAGGTTGTAGCGATTGTGGAGGCCATGAAGCTGATGAATGAGATTGAGAGCGAAGTGGACGGCGTGATTGCGGAGGTTCTGGTGAAAAACGGCGAGATGGTTGATTACGGAAAACCGCTGTTCCGGGTAAAAGCGTAAAGCCGGGACGAGAAAGGAAGCAGCGAATGAACAGTTTGACAACGAAACAGATTCAGGAGATTATTCCACACAGACATCCGTTTCTGCTGGTGGATTACATAGAAGATTTTGAGCCGGGCGAATTCGGCATTGGGTATAAATGTGTGACGTACCGCGAGGATTTTTTTGCGGGTCATTTTCCGCAGGAGCCGGTGATGCCGGGCGTGCTGATTATCGAGGCGCTGGCGCAGGTCGGTGCGGTTGCGATTCTTTCTCTTGACGAGAATAAGGGAAAAATTGCATTTTTCGGCGGCATCAACAAGTGCCGCTTTAAGGGAAAAGTGAAACCGGGAGACAAGCTTCGTCTGGAGACGAAAATTATCCGCCACAAGGGACCGATGGGCGTCGGGGAAGCGGTTGCTTCGGTCGACGGCAAGGTGGTCGCGCAGGCGGAACTGACCTTTATGGTGGGGGCAGCACAATGATTCGAAAAGTTTTGATTGCAAACCGTGGGGAGATCGCGGTCCGGATTATCCGGGCATGCCGTGAGATGGGAATTCTCACGGTTGCTGTTTATTCGGAGGCGGACCGGGAGGCACTGCATGCGCAGCTCGCGGATGAGGCGGTGTGCATCGGGCCGGCACCGTCGAAGGACAGTTATTTAAATATGGAACGTATTTTGAGTGCGGCGCTTGTGACGGGGGCGGATGCGGTTCATCCGGGATTTGGATTCCTGTCGGAGAACAGCACGTTTGCGCGGAGATGCCAGGAGTGCCACATTACGTGGATTGGGCCGTCGCCTGAGGTGATGGACCGTCTGGGTAATAAGTCTGAGGCGCGAAATACGATGCAGGCAGCCGGTGTGCCGGTGATTCCGGGGACGAAGGAACCTGTTTTTGACTGGGAGACGGGTCTTTCTGAGGCCGACCGGATTGGTTTTCCGGTGATGATTAAGGCGGCGCTTGGAGGCGGAGGCAAGGGTATGCGCATGGCGGAGACGCGCGGGGAGTTCCAGAGTGCGTTTCAGACGGCGCAGAAGGAGGCTAAAAGTTCGTTTGCGGACGGGACGATGTATGTGGAGCGGCTGATTCGTCATCCGCGTCATGTGGAGTTTCAGATTATGGCGGACTCGTTCGGGAATGTGATTCATCTGGGGGAGCGGGACTGCTCGATTCAGAGGAATCATCAGAAGATGATTGAGGAGTCGCCTTGTGTGGCGATTGATGACACGCTGCGGGAGCGGATGGGCTCGGCGGCGGTCCGGGCGGCGAAGGCGGCGCATTATGTGAATGCGGGGACGATTGAGTTTCTGCTGGAGCCGGACGGGAATTTTTATTTTATGGAGATGAATACGCGGATTCAGGTGGAGCATCCGGTGACGGAGTGGGTCACGGGGGTGGATCTGATTCAGGAACAGCTTCGGGTGGCTTCGGGGATGCCGCTGTCGGTGACGCAGGGGGAGGTCCGGCTTTCGGGGCATGCGATTGAGTGCAGGATTAATGCGGAGAATCCGGCGAAGAATTTCAGGCCTTGTCCGGGGAAGATTACGGAGATGCATCTGCCTGGGGGATTTGGAGTACGGGTGGATACGGCGGCGTATGACGGGTATGTGATTCCGGCGTTTTATGATTCGATGCTGGCGAAATTGATTGTGCATGCGAGGACGCGTGAGGAGGCGATTGCGCGGATGAGGAGTGCGCTGGGGGAAGTCGTCATCGAGGGAGTCGACACTAACGTTGATTATTTGTATTCTATTTTAAATGAAGAGGAGTATCTGGCCGGGAGGGCGGATATTGAGTTTGTGGAGCGGTTGACGGAGAGATTGTAAGAGACGGACGCCGCCCGGCAGTACAGCAGAGGGGGACGGCGCGGTTTCAGAGGAAAGAAATACTAAGGCCTCCAGCATTTGCTAAAACCATTTTCAAAAATCCAAAACTCGCTGTCGCTCAGACAGTTAGATTTTTGAAAATAACGCAAATTCTGGAAGCCTAAGTGTTTCTATAGCAATCCCCGAAAATAATGCAAAAAATTCAGCACCGCAGAGCGTGAATTACTGCGTCACAGATTTTCGTCGTACCCCGGTACGCCTTCAAATCTGTTCCTTGCAATTCGCGCTCTGCAGCACTGCCTTTTTTGCATTATTTTCGGGTCTTGCTATAGTTCCTCCTGCAAATGCGCCGTCCCCCTCTGCTGTACTGCCGGGCGGCTGAGATCAGACACACGACTGGGAGAGTGTGGTCAGCGACACCGCGGGGCGGTGCGGCTGGGATGACAGGAGTGAGCGGTTAAGAGAGAATGAATGCCTCGATGGGTGAGGTGTGTGGTTGGAAGATTGTTATGGTGACAATAGAGTGAAAGTGTTATGACGTAAGGAGTGATGGTGGTATGATGCTGGGTAAGTATTTTAAGAAGACGGTGTTTCGGAAGGAGCACACGGCGGATGGGGTGGTGCCGGAGGCGCCGCAGGGGATTTTGAAGAAGTGTAATGCTTGTAAGGGGGCTATTTTTACGGAGGATGTGAAGAGGAATCTTTATATTTGTCCGAAGTGTGGGAATTATTTTCGGGTGCATGCGTATCGGAGGATTGAGTTTCTTCTGGATGATGGGAGTTTTGAGGAATGGGATCAGGGGATGACGGCGGGGAATCCGCTGGGGTTTCCGGGGTATGAAGAGAAGGTGAGGGCTCTGCAGGAGAGAACAGGACTTACGGAGGCTGTTGTGACTGGTAAGGGACAGATCAACGGGATGGAGACGGTGATCGGGGTCTGTGATGGCAGGTTTATGATGGCCAGTATGGGTGAGGCTGTTGGGGAGAAGATTACGCGGGCGGTGGAGAGGGCGACGAAGCTCTCGCTGCCGGTGATTTTGTTTGCGTGCTCGGGAGGGGCGCGGATGCAGGAGGGGATTGTTTCTCTGATGCAGATGGCGAAGACGTCGGCGGCGCTGAAAAGACACAGTGATGCGGGGCTTTTGTATGTGAGTGTGCTGACGGACCCGACGACGGGCGGCGTGACGGCGAGCTGGGCGATGCTGGGGGACATTATTCTGGCGGAGCCGCATGCGCTGATCGGGTTTGCGGGACCGAGGGTTATTGAGCAGACAATAGGACAGAAACTGCCGAAAGGGTTCCAGCGGGCAGAGTTTCTGGTGGAGCATGGGTTTGTGGATCGGATTCTGCCAAGAGAAGAGGCGAAAGAGGTGCTGTCGGAGATTCTGCGGATGCATGGGAAGCGTGCGGAAGGTATGGCATCGGGCAGTGGCGATTTGATGAAGAATTCTGTGCCGGAGGAAAACGGGAAGGAACTGCAGAAAGAAGAGACTGCGGCAGAAAGCGTGAAGGCGCTGGCAGAAGAAACTGAAAATACGGAAACTGCCAGGGACGGACAGGAAAAATCGCTTCGGGGAGAAAAAGAAGAGACGGAGTGGGAGAATCTGCGGAAATCGTCGGCCTGGGATTGTGTGCAGAAAGCGCGGAAAAAAGACCGGCCGGTCGGAGGGGATTATATTCGGGAGCTGTTTCCGGATTTTATCGAGTTCCACGGCGACCGGCTGTATGGCGATGATGCGGCGATCATCGGTGGTATTGCGTCGTTTGACGGCACACCGGTCACGGTCATCGCCGAGGCGAAAGGCGCGGATACGAAAGAAAACATCCACCGCAATTTCGGCATGCCGTCCCCGGAGGGCTACCGCAAAGCCCTGCGTCTGATGAAACAGGCCGAAAAATTCCACCGCCCGGTCATCTGCCTCGTAGACACCCCAGGTGCTTTCTGCGGAATGGAAGCCGAAGAACGCGGCCAGGGCGAGGCGATTGCGCGGAATCTGTATGAAATGTCATCCTTAAAAACCCCAGTCCTTACCATCGTCATCTCCGAAGGCGGCAGCGGCGGCGCCCTGGCACTCGCCGTGGCGGATGAAGTGTGGATGATGCAGAATGCCATCTACTCCATCCTGTCGCCGGAGGGATTTGCAAGTATTCTATGGAAAGACGGCAAACGCGCGCCGGAGGCCGCCGAGGTGATGAAGCTGACGGCGAGGGATTTGAAAGAGCTTGGAATCGTAGAAGAGATTGTGGCGGAACCGGAAGAGTTTACGGTGGAGACATTACCTGCGGTTTGTGGAGATCTGAGAAGGAAGATTCTGAAATTTATGGGGAAATATGCGGAGCTGGATGCGGAAGAGCTGGTAGAGGAGAGGTATCGGAGATTCCGGGAAATCTGAAAAAAGAAAATAGTTACCGATCCATTTTATATAAAATGTAATTGAGTTCAAAAATAATCATCTGTTTTTACAGCAGGTGATTATTTTTATATACAATTAGCAGTAGTTAGGTTAATATATTTTTAAGAACAAAGGGGGAATTTTACAATGGAATATATAGCACATCGAGAGGAAGATCGAGTACAGTTGTTGTTGCAGCATCTGCTGGGAACAGCAGAACGGGCAAGGGATTTTGCGGAAAAATTTGGCAAAGGGGAATGGGGCTATTGCTGTGGAATGCTGCATGATATTGGAAAGTACAGCGACAAATTTCAGAGAAAAATCAAGGAAGATAATAGTATCAGTGTAGACCACGCGACAGCGGGTGCTCGATTATGTCTGGAACAGCAGGGAATGTATCCACTATTAGAATATTGCATTGCAGGACACCATGCAGGTCTGCCTGATTATGGGAATGAACTGGATACGGGAAGTGCATCTACATTGGCAGGGAGAAGGAAAAAGCGGATCGAAGACTATCAAGCGTACAAAACAGAAGTACAAATTCCGGCATTAACAACGTTGCCATTCAATCCAACAGAAACAGAAAATCCAGATTTTTCTTTGAGCTTTTTTATGCGGATGCTTTATTCTTGCCTTGTAGATGCAGATTTTCTGGATACAGAAGATTTTATGAAAGCAGGGAAGACACAGCGCGAGGCGGGGGAGAACCTGACGACGCTTTTGCAGAAGCTGGAGAAACATGTTGAAGATTGGTTGAAAAATAAGGAAACAGAGTCAGTTAATGGAAGAAGAACGGAAATTTTAAGAAACTGCATGGAACAAGGGGAAAATTCGAAAGGACTGTTTCGCTTAACGGTTCCAACGGGCGGCGGAAAGACAACCGCATCGTTGGGATTTGCATTAAAACATGGTGTGTACAATCATATGGATCGAATTATCTATGTGATTCCATATACGAGCATCATTGAGCAGAATGCAGAAGTTTTCCGGAAAATTCTGGGAGATCAGAATGTTCTGGAAAATCATTATAATGTTGATTATGATAGTTCAGAAGAATTCAAACCGATGCAGCTTGCCGCGGAAAACTGGGATAAACCGGTTGTAGTAACGACGAATGTACAGTTTTTTGAATCTTTGTATGCTAATAAATCATCAAAATGCAGAAAACTCCACAATATGGCCAACAGTGTAATTATTTTTGATGAAGCGCAGATGCTGCCAGTTGATTATCTGAAACCGTGTATTGCTGCGATGGAAGAATTGATTGACCGTTACGGATCAAGCGTGGTACTCTGTACGGCTACACAGCCAGCATTGCAGTCTCTCTTTCAAAAGGAGAGAAATGCAATAGAACTATGTCCGCGGATGGAAGAACAATTCCGATTTTTTGAGCGAGTGCGCTATAAAAATCTTGGCTATCTAAGTGAAGAAGAACTTGTAAGCAGATTGGAAGGCGGATTCCAGACATTATGTATTGTCAATACGAGGAAAAAAGCGCAGAAATTATATCAGAAACTAAAAGGCGAAGGCTGTTACCACTTATCAACGAGTATGTATCCGAAGCATAGAAAGCGAGTATTGGAGCAGATACGAAAAAGATTGGACAAAAAGAATCCTCAAAAATGTATCGTAATTGCGACCAGTCTCGTGGAAGCTGGAGTGGATCTGGATTTCCGGACAGTATACAGACAACTGGCGGGAATTGACTCGATGATTCAGGCGGCGGGAAGATGCAATAGAGAAGGGGAGTATGATGTTTATGAAAGTAATGTGTTTATATTTCAATTCGATGAAAAAGAAACCGTTTCAGGACAAAGACAGCAAATTGATGTGGCAAAAAGTCTGATTGCAGAGAAAGTCGAGATTTCAGATTTAGGAACAATAAAAGCGTATTTTGAAAGACTGTATTACTTACGGGGAGAAGATCTGGATAAAAAGAAAATCCTGCAGAATTTTGAAAAAGGAAAAACTGTTTTCTACCCACATGGTTACAGCAACTACTTTTTCCACCCAACCCACCCGCATGAACTTATAATAGTACAGAATTTTAAATTAATTGAAGAAGACACGGCAGCGTTATTTATTGGAAATACGGAAGAGGCAAAGAAGATACTGCAAGAGATAAAATTTCAGGGATTTACCAGAAAAAACATGAGGCAGGCTGGCAAGTTTTGCATTAACGTTCGTAAAAATGAAATGGAAAAATTCTATGCGGCAGGAATTGTGCGAGGGGTTTCTGAGGATGTAAAAGATTTTTATGAATTAACTGATCCTGAACGCTATACAGAAGAGATGGGATTGGATTTGTCGGTTGAATTGGGGACAGCGTTATTTGTATGAAAAAGCGAGAGGGAATGGAAGAATTAAAACCTTCCATTCCCTCTCGTTTTTTCGTTAAAGAAAAATGTATTTTTTCAATCCGCAGGAGGACATCCTGTCAGAATTATTATAATCAAAATACATAAAAATTTCAATACATTTTTATTTAAAATTTTAATTGAATTACAGAAAAAGATATAGTATGATGAAAACATAATAGTACAAGTGAAAAATAGAGAAAAGACATAAGTCTAACAATAAGGAAAAGAGGAAACGCCTATGGGAATTGGAGTAAAAGTTAAAGTCTGGGGGGATTATGCACTGTTTTCAAGGCCGGAGCTAAAAGTGGAAAGATATTCGTATGATGTGATGACGCCTTCCGCAGCAAGAGGGATTCTGGAGGCGATTTACTGGCATCCTGGTCTCGAATGGAAAATTGATCGAATCTATGTGAACAAGCCAATTCGTTTTACCAGTGTTCGAAGAAATGAGGTAAAAAGCAAGGCATTGGCAAGCAAAGTTCTGGAAGTATACAATGGCGCAGAAAAACCATTGTATATCAGCACAAAACAGGACATTGTACAGAGGGCTTCCGTGATATTGACAGATGTAGAGTACGTGATAGAAGCCCATTTTGGAATGACAGATAAAGCGAATGAAACAGATAATCCAGGCAAATTTAAAGATATTACAATTCGAAGACTCAAAAGAGGAGAATGCTATCACATGCCATATTTTGGCTGCCGGGAATTTCCAGCACATTTTGCTCTATATGAAGGAGAGGAGATCCACACTGCATATGAGAATGAGGAAGAAAAAGATCTGGGCCTGATGCTTTTTGACATGGACTATTCTGATCCAGAGAATATTGAGCCGATGTTTTTTCGAGCAGTTATGCGAAAGGGTGTCATTGATTTACGGAATTGTGAGGTGATACGATGATTCTTCAGGCATTGGTAAAGTATTACGAAGATTTGGAAAAGCAAGGAAAGATTTCAAAGAGAGGATGGTGTACAGGAAAAGTTTCTTATGGTATTCAATTGTCATACGACGGAAAGGTTCAAGCTGTTCTGAGTTTAAAGAGGGAGCAGCAGACTGGAAAGAAAACGATATTGAGTCCGCAGCCATTGACTGTGCCGGAGATGGTGACTCGATCTTCCGGAGTTTCTGCTAATTTTCTATGCGATAATTCCAAATATATTCTGGGAATAGACAAAGATGGAACAAACAAGAGAATGTTGGAATGTTTCCAGTCAGCAAAAGAAAAACACTTACAGATCTTACAGAATGTGCAGGGAGAAGCGGCACACGCAATTTGTGCTTTTTTCGAAAATTGGAAACCAGAACAGGCCAAGGAAAATCCAGCCGTTGCCGAATCGTGGGAAGAGCTGACGGAAGGAAGTAATCTGATTTTCTTAGTGAATGGAAAATATGCACAGGATGATGAGATGATTCAGAAAGCGTGGGAAAAAACTCTGGATCAGAAACAGGGAGATGCAGTCGGCATTTGCCTTGTAACAGGAAAGCCAGATGGAATTTCCAGAATCCATAAAAATATTAAAGGTGTTCCGGGAGCACAGTCGAGTGGAGCTTCCTTGGTCTCTTTTAACGCACCGGCGTTTGAATCTTATGAGAAGGAACAAAGTTATAATGCCCCTGTTGGAAAATATGCAGAATTTGCCTATACGACAGCACTGAATTATCTTCTGTCACAAAAAAAGTATACGTTTTCTCTAGGGGATTCAATGGTTGTCTATTGGGCGGAAGAAGCAAAAACGGAATATCAGGATTTCTTTTCTACATTCCTGAATCCAACGAAGGACAATGAGGATGTGGTGCATGATGTATTGGAAAAGATAGAAAAAGGACAATATATTGATGTAAAAGATATAAAAATCAATACGGATCAAAGATTTTATATCTTATGTTTGGCTCCTAATGCGGCAAGATTGTCGGTGAGATTTTTTTATCAGAATTCGTTTGGAAATATTTTAAGAAATTTTAAAAATCATTATCAGAGACTTGAGGTTCCAAAACCAAAATGGGCTGAAATGGAGTATCTTGGAGTCGATGATATGCTGAAAGAAACAGTCAATCAGAAATCAAAAGATAAAAAGCCTGTCGCAAATATGGCAGCAATGATATTGGAAGCAATTCTTGCAGACAGTAGATACCCGGCAAGCCTGTATACGGATACATTGATCCGAATAAGGGCAGAACAGGGACGGGTAACATGGGGACGAGCTGCAATTATAAAAGCATATCTTATAAAAAATTGTAAATGGGAGGATGGTGAAACTTATATGGAAACTGAAAAAAATGAGATTGCGTTTACGCTGGGACAATTATTTTCTGTACTGGAATCCATACAGATGGATGCAAATCCGGGAATTAAATCGACAATTCGAGACCGTTATTTCAACGCGGCATGTGCGACACCAGCCATTATTTTTCCAATTCTGATTAAACTGAAAAACAGTCATATCAGAAAACTGGAAAGAGATAGTTCAAAGATTTATTACGAAAAGCTTTTAACGAAATTGATTGGAGAACTGCCATATGTTCCGAAACAGTTATCGCTGGAAGAACAGGGGAAATTTATCCTGGGATATTATCATCAGACACAGAAAAAGTATGAAAAACGGGAGGAAAAATAAATGAGTGATGTGATCAAAAACAGATATGAATTTGTTGTATTGTTTGACGTGGAAAATGGAAATCCGAACGGCGATCCAGATGCCGGAAATATGCCGCGCATTGACCCAGAAAGTGGCTTAGGTCTTGTTACAGATGTATGCCTGAAAAGGAAAATCAGAAATTATGTTGAGACAGTAAAAGAAGATGAGGATGGCTATAAAATTTATATTAAAGAAGATGTTCCGCTCAATCGAAGTGACCGGGAAGCATGTGCGTCGTTAGGTATCAAGGAAACAGAAGACAAAAAGGTGACAGAAGAATTGAAAAAGCTGAAAAAAAATGATCCGGATGTAGATATAAAATTAAGAAATTATATGTGCGATCACTTTTTCGATATCCGAACCTTTGGTGCAGTTATGACAACTTTCGTGAAAGCATCACTGAATTGTGGACAGGTAAGAGGTCCAGTGCAGATCGGATTTGCACGCAGCGTTGATCCAATTATCAGTCAGGAGGTTACAATTACTCGAGTAGCCATCACAACAGAAAAAGATGCAGAAAACAAGAGCACAGAAATGGGACGTAAGAGTATTGTACCGTATGCCTTATATCGTGCAGAAGGTTTTGTGTCAGCAAATCTTGCACGTAAAGTAACAGGATTTACAGAAGAAGATCTTGAGCTGCTGTGGGAAGCAATTATTAACATGTTTGAACATGATCATTCAGCAGCAAGAGGAAAAATGGCGGTTCGTGAACTGATTGTATTCAAGCATAGTAAAGAACTTGGTGACTGCCCTGCATATAAGTTATTTGACGCGGTAGAAGTAAAAAGAAAGGAAGATGTAGAATATCCAAGAAAATATCAGGACTATACAGTTACTTTGCACAAAGAAGACATTCCTGAGTCAATTCAGGTGAAAAGGATGGTCTGATGGAATATGCAGAAGATGAGTATCTGATGATATCCGGAATTCAGCATTTCAAATTCTGCCGAAGACAATGGGCATTGATTCATGTGGAGCAGCAGTGGGCTGAAAACGTACATACCGTCACGGGTGAACTAATGCATAAAAAGGCACACGATCCTTATTTGACAGAAAAACGGAAAGATACGATTATTGTTCGTGCGCTGCCGGTTTCTTCGAGAGAACTTGGGATCAGCGGGGAGTGTGATGTAGTTGAATTCCAGAAGTGTGAAGATGGAATTCAACTGCATGGACATAGAGGATTGTATTCTGTGTTTCCTGTGGAATACAAGAAAGGCAAACCTAAGCTTACGGAAGAAGACAAGCTTCAGGTGGTGGCACAGGCGTTATGTCTGGAGGAAATGTTTTCGACCAGAGTGGCGCAGGGAGCAATTTTCTATGGCGAAACAAGAAGACGGGAGCAGATAGAAATTACAGAAGAATTGCGGGAAGAAGTAATTCATATGTTGGCGGAAATGCATCAATATTATGCACGAAAGTATACACCAAAAGTGAAACCGAGCAAAGCATGTAATGCATGTTCACTAAAGGACATCTGCCTTCCGAAACTGAATAAGACGGTTTCAGTGAAAGCCTATATCGAACAGAGACTGGAGGAAGAGGAATGAAAAAGCTATTAAATACGTTGTATGTTACTTCTGAGAACAGTTATCTGGGACTTGACGGGGAAAATATTGTTATCTATGAAGAAAATAAAGAACTCGGAAGATTACCGCTGCATAATTTGGAGAGTATTGTATCCTTTGGTTATCGTGGCGTAAGTCCGGCGTTAATGGGAGCTTGCGCGGATCGAAATATAGCATTGTGTTTTCTGACACCACAAGGAAAGTTTCTGGCTAGAGTAACGGGAAAAACAAAAGGAAATATTGTTCTGCGGGAACAGCAATACAATAGCTGCATGGATTCGGAAATCAGTCTTGAAATTGCGAAAAATTGTATTCTGGGAAAAGTATACAATGCAAGATGGGTACTGGAACGAGCGGTGCGAGACCACGGAATGCAGATTGATGCGGAGCGGGTCAAAACGGCGTCTATGAATCTGAAAAATTCTTTGAAGCTGATTCAAAATTGTGAGTCAAAAGAGCAGTTAAGAGGATTTGAGGGTGAAGCAGCAAGTGTTTATTTTGGCGTGTTTGACGAATTGATTTTGCAGCAGAAGAAAGATTTCAAGTTTGAAGGGCGGAACAAAAGACCGCCTATGGATAACATGAATGCAATGCTGTCATTTGTGTATACGCTTCTGACGAATAATATTGCAGCGGCGTTGGAAGGGGTCGGTCTGGATCCTTACATGGGCTATCTGCATACCGAAAGACCGGGCAGAGCTTCGCTGGCACTGGATATGATTGAAGAACTTAGAGCTGTTATGGCGGATCGCTTTGTGCTGTCACTTGTTAATAAGAAAATCGTCAATGGAAAGAATTTTACCAGAAAAGAAAATGGCGCAGTTTTGATGGACGATGAACTTCGAAAGAAACTGCTGACAGAGTGGCAGAATAAGAAAAAAGAAACAATTATGCATCCCTATCTAAACGAAAAAGTGGAATGGGGAATGGTTCCTCATGTGCAGGCGATGCTGCTCGCAAGATATCTGCGAGGGGATCTGGACAGCTATCCTGTATTTTTGTGGAAGTGAGGTGGGAGGATGCTGGTATTGATCACATATGATGTCAATACGGAAACTGATGCGGGGAAAAAACGTTTACGTAAAGTCGCCAAACAATGTACCAACTACGGAAGACGGGTGCAAAATTCTGTATTCGAATGTATATTGGATAATGCACAGTGTATTGTATTAAAATCTATTTTAGCAGACATTATCGATGAAGAAAAAGACAGTCTTCGGTTTTATTATCTGGGAAACAATTATAAAACTAAAGTTGAACATATCGGTGTAGAACGTGGTACAGCTATAGATCAGGTGTTGATTTTTTAGGTGCGAATCGGTAGTACACAGAAAAAGCCCGGGAGATTCGCACCTGAAAAAGTGCACAAAAGGTGCTGGAATTGAGAAGATGGGGAAGAAAAGAATGGAAAGGGAAGGAGGAGAAAGATGAAGCGTTGTGAGAAATGGTTAAAAACATAGGGTGAATTTTAGATAAAATTGAAGTCGCTCCCCTCGCGGGAGCGTGGATTGAAATTTGAATCTATACAGAGCATCAACTAATTAACTAAGTCGCTCCCCTCGCGGGAGCGTGGATTGAAATGATATTTATCTTATCACGATCGGCATCGAAAGTCAGTCGCTCCCCTCGCGGGAGCGTGGATTGAAATAACTGATGACCGATGCACCAACTGACCGGTTGCGGTCGCTCCCCTCGCGGGAGCGTGGATTGAAATATATGCGTTTCAGGGATCAATTGGAGCAACACAGGTCGCTCCCCTCGCGGGAGCGTGGATTGAAATTGAACATGCTGGAGAATCAACTCTCGGCATGGGAGGTCGCTCCCCTCGCGGGAGCGTGGATTGAAATCGTTGCGTTTTGCGTGCTTTCCGCTCCGTTTTCCGTCGCTCCCCTCGCGGGAGCGTGGATTGAAATATGAGTATCATTTGCAACAATTCCATACGTAGAGTCGCTCCCCTCGCGGGAGCGTGGATTGAAATGGCAATATGGATGCTCTCTGCGGAGACGGACTGGTCGCTCCCCTCGCGGGAGCGTGGATTGAAATTATCTGAACCCGGGAGAGAACGTGATCTTATTTGTCGCTCCCCTCGCGGGAGCGTGGATTGAAATGGGTGTATCTGTACCAGACCCAGGAAACAAGAAAAGTCGCTCCCCTCGCGGGAGCGTGGATTGAAATTGGAGCAAATTTGAAGAAATCAAAAACGTGGTAAAGTCGCTCCCCTCGCGGGAGCGTGGATTGAAATGCCATATATTGAGACGACAGGTCTGGAGGCATCTTGTCGCTCCCCTCGCGGGAGCGTGGATTGAAATTGCTGCATTGTACATCTCTGGTCCATCGTTCCCCGTCGCTCCCCTCGCGGGAGCGTGGATTGAAATATATGGGATAGTAATTTGTCATGTACTATAACTGGTCGCTCCCCTCGCGGGAGCGTGGATTGAAATTTCTGCTTTACGCTTTGCGATCGTCTCCCATATGTCGCTCCCCTCGCGGGAGCGTGGATTGAAATTTTGTATCGCTGTCCCAGGAACAGATGGATTTTCGTCGCTCCCCTCGCGGGAGCGTGGATTGAAATACTACCAGATGCTCCTCAACGATGCCGCCGGCAAGTCGCTCCCCTCGCGGGAGCGTGGATTGAAATTGCATTTGAAATTTCAATTGCGCCGCGTTGGAGAACGTCGCTCCCCTCGCGGGAGCGTGGATTGAAATTTCGCGATCACAAAGAAAATCTTCAAAAGCGCGGAGTCGCTCCCCTCGCGGGAGCGTGGATTGAAATGCCATATATTGAGACGACAGGTCTGGAGGCATCTTCGTCGCTCCCCTCGCGGGAGCGTGGATTGAAATAGGACGGGATGCCACACGGGAGCAGTTGTGGAGATCGTCGCTCCCCTCGCGGGAGCGTGGATTGAAATTCAATTGTTTTTGATTTGCATGATCGAGCATCTCAGTCGCTCCCCTCGCGGGAGCGTGGATTGAAATAGATAGTAGTCACGCCATTGGAGGTCTTGCCCGTGTCGCTCCCCTCGCGGGAGCGTGGATTGAAATCGACAGCAAACGCCTACGGAGTAAGCCTGGACGAGGTCGCTCCCCTCGCGGGAGCGTGGATTGAAATCGGGAAGGGGTACTCGAAGGGATTGATATTTTAAGTCGCTCCCCTCGCGGGAGCGTGGATTGAAATCGGCGGAGGATCTCACAAAAAGAAATCCTCTAAAGTCGCTCCCCTCGCGGGAGCGTGGATTGAAATTCGGCGGCGTTAGCATCGTGCTGTGCGCCATCTGGTCGCTCCCCTCGCGGGAGCGTGGATTGAAATTCCGGGAGAATTTTGTACTCAAACGCCAAAGGAAGTCGCTCCCCTCGCGGGAGCGTGGATTGAAATAGTGCTTCCTGTCGGCGCACGAATTTTCGATGTTCTGTCGCTCCCCTCGCGGGAGCGTGGATTGAAATAGGGCAGGGGCGATCTACGAGGGATATTCCGGATCGTCGCTCCCCTCGCGGGAGCGTGGATTGAAATGATTTCAATATCTTTTTTCGAACGTCCCTTTGCTGTCGCTCCCCTCGCGGGAGCGTGGATTGAAATTGCGTAATCTCTCTCCGGATGCTGATCCGCTTCTGTCGCTCCCCTCGCGGGAGCGTGGATTGAAATAAGTTTCCCAATAGTTTTTTATAGAAAAGACGCAGGTCGCTCCCCTCGCGGGAGCGTGGATTGAAATGCAAATTATGCGGACCGCAGTCCATGATCGCCTTTACGTCGCTCCCCTCGCGGGAGCGTGGATTGAAATCTTGATTCCATCCAAATAAAAAAGGGCTGAGTTAGTCGCTCCCCTCGCGGGAGCGTGGATTGAAATTATGTACCTGTGCCCATCCGTATCCCATCCGCTCGTCGCTCCCCTCGCGGGAGCGTGGATTGAAATCTGCTACTCCTGCCATAACAGCAATTACGTTCTGGTCGCTCCCTCGCGGGAGCGTGGATTGAAATTGGCATGTCGGCTCATTATTACGTGGATGACAGCGGTCGCTCCCCTCGCGGGAGCGTGGATTGAAATACAAGTGAAGAATTAAAAGAAGATGCTATAAAGAGTCGCTCCCCTCGCGGGAGCGTGGATTGAAATATGATAATATGCAATATTTATGCAACGAGTACAGTCGCTCCCCTCGCGGGAGCGTGGATTGAAATTGGAATCATCACAGTTGACGGCGAGACCGTTGTGTGTCGCTCCCCTCGCGGGAGCGTGGATTGAAATGTGTAATCATTACATGACCGGAACTGTCACATAGTCGCTCCCCTCGCGGAAGCGTGGATTGAAATTGACCTGCGTTGTGGCTCGTGAGTCTGGCTCATGTCGCTCCCCTCGCGGGAGCGTGGATTGAAATCGCGGAGCCTAAGTCCGTAAACGACTATAGGGATGTCGCTCCCCTCGCGGGAGCGTGGATTGAAATTCCCATACCCAAGAGATAACCCTTGTCAAAATCAGTCGCTCCCCTCGCGGGAGCGTGGATTGAAATTTTGGTCACTCTTTTTGTTTCGATGCCGTTTTCGTCGCTCCCCTCGCGGGAGCGTGGATTGAAATTGTTTATTTCACGCCACACCGATACTGGCACTGTCGTCGCTCCCCTCGCGGGAGCGTGGATTGAAATGTATTGACTGCCGAAACGATGGCGGAGATGAACCGTCGCTCCCCTCGCGGGAGCGTGGATTGAAATGCCTGCTCCTCGCTCTGGATCAGGTCATTATCCGTCGCTCCCCTCGCGGGAGCGTGGATTGAAATTGCTGGTCCTCGTAGGCACGTACCTGCGTATCAGTCGCTCCCCTCGCGGGAGCGTGGATTGAAATCCAAAACCACTCAAACAACGGCTGCAACGCCACCGTCGCTCCCCTCGCGGGAGCGTGGATTGAAATGTGATGGTAACGAGGGAAACCCTGACAAGGGCCTCCGTCGCTCCCCTCGCGGGAGCGTGGATTGAAATTATACAGCAAATAGAACAGTCCTTCATTGCTCTCCGTCGCTCCCCTCGCGGGAGCGTGGATTGAAATATCTAAATGGAAATTGTATTCAGGACGAACATCAGTCGCTCCCCTCGCGGGAGCGTGGATTGAAATCGTAATCAAGCCACTCTGTCACGGCTCCCGCCAATGTCGCTCCCCTCGCGGGAGCGTGGATTGAAATGTCAGAATCTTGATACAAAGGGGGAATTTAAGGTGTCGCTCCCCTCGCGGGAGCGTGGATTGAAATTCAAGTTTTGACTTGATATCCTTGATATCCTCCTGTCGCTCCCCTCGCGGGAGCGTGGATTGAAATCGGCGGGACGGAAAAGAGATCCGCTGGCCAGAAGTCGCTCCCCTCGCGGGAGCGTGGATTGAAATCCAGTGATTTTTGCGTCAGCGGCGGCATTTTCAGTCGCTCCCCTCGCGGGAGCGTGGATTGAAATAAATGATGAGGGCATAATCTTAACCATAAGGGGGGTCGCTCCCCTCGCGGGAGCGTGGATTGAAATTGCTACAAGATTAGCGATTATAGCATAACCCTTGTCGCTCCCCTCGCGGGAGCGTGGATTGAAATACTTTGCCAGCACTTAGGAGGTGGAAAGAATGAGTCGCTCCCCTCGCGGGAGCGTGGATTGAAATTTTTTGTGCATTGATATTTTCGTTGAGCGAATAGTCGCTCCCCTCGCGGGAGCGTGGATTGAAATCATACATCCCGCTGTCAAAGTGCCAGAAGCACGGGTCGCTCCCCTCGCGGGAGCGTGGATTGAAATTATAATCGTGGTATCACTATTTTGATTGGCACTGTCGTCGCTCCCCTCGCGGGAGCGTGGATTGGTCCTATGTCAAGATTTAGTACAAGTTAAAATGAAAAACTTTTCCCATTTTAACCCGCCAGAAGCTCAGCCTCAGTGTGTGTTCTTTCATACAATCGTTCGAATTCATTTGGTGACATATAGTTACAATGGCTATGAATTCGTTTCGTA